>ERZ1643251.793-NODE-793-length-40837-cov-188.830415_pt1 | contig 40837 bp, 38 predicted proteins | sample MGYA00579261_ERZ1643251 | MGnify/ENA primary metagenome ERZ1643251 (study PRJEB29033, sample SAMEA4952267) | chicken gut metagenome | biome: Broiler Chicken; feature: Gastrointestinal Tract; material: Caecum | place: Ireland | collected 2018 | study: Broiler... | reverse complement strand
CATATGTCGGTCAGATATGCATCTTGACAAATTGCTCTCAGTTATCAATAGAATATCTACTATAACTGATACTAATATTATAAGTGTATAGAGAAACTTTTTTTAAAAAATTAAGAAATTCTTAATTTTTCTATTAAGTAACATTAAAACTTTACTTTGGTTCTGCATGTTAGTAGCTAATATAAAAGAAATAAATTTATTTTATGCTATCATATCAAACATGGATAAAATCCAAATGAAAGAACAGACAGAAATAAGACAGTTAGAAAAATTTTTAAAAACAGAAATTGGTAAAATGTGGTATTTTGAGAATAACATTATTGATATTCAAAAAAGCGAAACACCAGATTTTTTTACTGATTGTGAATAATAATAACAAGATTGCATTGGAGCTTACTGAATTTACTGTTTACAATAAAAATTTAAAATATTCTCAAGTTTTAAGAAGAATAGGAAACCAAATCTGCAAAGAAACAGAGAATAATTACAATTTAAAAATATCAATAATAGTTGATAAATATGATAAACGGAAATTTAGTCCGAACTTGATAGATACTATTGACTATGCCTATAATCCAGGATTTTCAGAAATTCCTCCAATAGCTACTTTTAAACAAGAATTAAGGAAAATACTAAAAAATAATCTCGAAAAACTAAGAAAAGGACTCTTTTTGCAAGAATGGATTGAAATAAATAAAGAATATTTCAAAATATCAATAGAAGCTTTCCCTAATCCATGGACTAAAGAGTATGAATGTACAGTCAACAACTCTGGTAGAGCCGAAGAAAATCCGATAGATGAACTGCAAAAATGTATAGCTAATAAGAATAAAAAATATGAAGCATATAAAAGTAAAGCTGATAAATGTTGCTTGTTAATTTACATGCCTGATACAAGATATTCAAATTATTATTACTTTGATGAAAAATTTTTTAATTATAAATTTAGTTCAAAATTTGACCAAATATTTTTATATGAGGAAAAAACTAGTAAGGCTATTAATTTGAGATTAACTAAAAATAGTTCCTACTAACCTATACCTAAAATTTCACGCTCGATTTGGCGGATGAAGTCCGGAGCAAGTTCGGTTTTTATTTGGGGTGTTTCTGTTTGAGTATTGTTTTCTTTCAATTCAGGGAGAAAGTTTAAAATATTCACTAGGGAATAGTATTCTGCTTGGCTTATCTGATTGTTAGCTTTATTACTGTTTGCAATTTTATCCATAAGCTTTTGGGCAAACTTTTTTAAATCCTCTTTGAACTGGGATTTATCATACATTGATTCTTTTCGCTTTTTATCCCAATCATATTGCTTTTTCCAGTAAAACAAAGTTCTTTTGGCAATCCCAAGCTCTAAAGAGATTTCACTAACGGTCGAGCCTTTTAAATACATTTGCTCTGCTTGTTTAAATAATTTCATTTTACTCATTAAAAGCCCTCAAAAATTAAGTTTTCTATTCCAAAATGGTTTTTGTCTTGTACTTTTTTTACCTGATAAACGCAACTTCTATCAATCACTCCAAGGTGTTGGAAATATTTTATCAATTGATTTAGAAGTGCCATTGTGTTTTTAATTCTGCGGGGCTTCAGGCGTCTTAATTCGCAGACTTTAAAAAGTTCTTTTATCGATTCAATATTAATTTCATGCAGGTAATAGCAGTTTATAAATGGTATAATATTGAAGTTAAAAATTGCGTTATAGTTCCTGTAGGTCTCGAATTTGCAGTATTTTTCGACATAATTTTTCATAAAATATTCTTTTGCATCTTCTATACTAATTTTTAGGTGTTTATTCTTTAGCGGGCTGAATATTTCATAATTTTCACCAGTTTTCGTTTCTTCATTGTATTTATAAATCCCGTTTTCAAAAACTATTTTATTGCTATTCAAAAGCTGTTCAAGTTTTGTTTTACAATCGCATTCTGCTATCAATTCAATATCATCAAGGGTAAATTCTTTTAATCTTTTTGCTAATCGTTCTATATTCATATTGTCCTTTCGTCTTGGATTATTCGGGGTGTCGGCAGAGTAACGTCTGACCGACACCTTACGGGCTGGGTTCGCTTTCGCTCACACGGCGCCCTACCGAAAATCCGCTTCATACTAGTTCCTTTATAATTTCAAATGTAATTTCTGTTAGCCCATTTTCTTTTGCAATAGTTTCAAGTTTGCTTATAAGCTGTACTATTTGTCTGAATCTATTGTATTTTTTATGGATATATTCTATCGTATCTGGGGTAAATGGTATTTCAGAGAGTTGGCTAAAAATTTGACTCAAATCTTCTATTTCAAAGGTTTCAAATTTTACAATTTCGCTAAATCTGTCATACAGGTGCTTGTATCTTTCAAGTTTTCTAAGAGCCAAGCCCATTCCGACAAAGACTATCGGGCAATCGGTTTTATCGTGGATATCTCTTAGGGTTTCAACACTTTTGTAATTGTTCATCAGGTAGTCGATTTCATCTACAAAAATAATTTTGGGCTTTTGAATAAGTTTGCTAATCACGACATTAAAGTTGTCCGAGGTCAAATACCGAGGAAGTTCGTCCATTTCCCTAACAATTTCTTCAACAAGCCATCTGCTTGTCATAAGGTTTGAGGCTCGAATGTAAATCCCGTCATACTTGCATGCAAGCCATAAAGCCGTTTGAGATTTCCCAAGCCCAGGTTCGCCATATACAAGTCCCATTTTAGGGATGTTTTTGGGTTTATTTTGCAAATTTTCTACAAGTCCGATAAAGTTTCTGACGTTATTTGTTTTCACAAAGATTTTACGCATAAAGCAATTCATACTCCTTTGTCTTTTTAAATTCACTTATCCAAGGATTATCAGGGTCATTTTTTATCAAGTATTCGTATTTTTCTGAATTGTTTTTGAATATCGGGAGTGATTTTTCTCCGTTGTTTATTTTTTGAACACCATTTGAACGAGGTTTGAACTCTTTTTGAAAATTGTTGGAATTTTCCAAATCTTCTTGGTTCGACCTTGCTTCAATCAGTTTTATTTCATCATTCGTCAATAATTTTTTAACCGAGTTTATTGTTTTCCGTTTCAGTTTTTGCTGCTTTTGGATTTTTTGTTTGTAATCCTCTAAATCCTCAACAGTTCCTAAAAGCTTTGCCATCGGATGGGTTTCGGTTACTCGCTCTGCAGTGCATAAGTATTCACCTTTCGGGGTAAAAACTTTTACACTTGTCAGATCAAACAGGTTGTATTTTACTAAAACTTTTCCTCTCAGTCCGTATAGTCTTTCGTCAAAATAATCGCAGTTTAAAAACCTTACACCGTTTCGCTGAATTGTTTTGACTTCAGTTGCCAGCATCAAATCGTCAAGCAAGCTTTTATCAATATTTTGTTTCTTTCGATTTTCCAAAACCTCTGCAATTGTCATATTCGGTGCGTTTGTGCAGGGCTGAGAGTTCTTGAACTTAAGCCACATATCAATCATTTTGATTGTTTCTTCGATAGTTGGGACATAATCTTGGTGTAAGTTTTTATGAAATTTTTCGTTTCTTTTCAAGTATGCAGGTTTGTTGATAATTGATGAGCCGACATAACTTGGCATTAGTTTTTCAAATCCTTCTTGAAATTCTTTAAAGAACCTCTCAATAACTTTTGACCTTGCGTTATAAGGTCTTGCAAATACCGTTTCAATCCCGAGTTTTGCATAAAGCCCATAAAAGCCTAATTCTCCGAACCCTTTGTCATCCGAGAATGAGTTTGGCTCTCCAACGAAAGCTCCTCGCTTCCGTTTCGAGCCGTCACTCCCGCTGCCGCATGTAAAGTATTTTGCTCTAAATGCTCTGCCGTTATCTTGATAGACAATTTTCGGTATCATATCGAGATTTATTATTGCGTTTCTTAGTGCACTTGCAATGCATTGGGTGTTTTCTTCAAGCATAATTTCATAACCGACCAGTGCTGTTGATTTCCAATCCAAAAATCCAACTAAAGTTGCCCGACAAGGCTTGCCCGTAAACGGATTAATCACTTGAAACGCCAGTTTATGACCGTCTGCGACTAAAATATCCCCGACATCAAGCAGGCTCGCATCCCTTTTAATATAAGGCTCAACCTTGTCGGAAAGTGCCTTTTCACCATCTCGAGCAAGCACCCATTTGTCGTAATTATTGTCCTTAAACCATTTTGCATAGCGTCTAAATGTAATATCTGCAGGGATAAAACTTTGACCTTGCTCTTTGAGCTTGTATTTTGTAAGTGCGATTGCTTTGCCGATACAAATTCTATTCGGGTGCAGGAGCAAGCCCATAAATATTTTGATTTCTTCATCCGTTAGACATGTTCTGTATTCATTCACAGAAACGTATTTGTAATTAGGGATTAGCCTTGTGTAATCCTCTGTACCGTCTAAACTGGCTTTCCAACGATGCAGGCTTCCTCGTGAGATTTTACCTAAAACATTAAAAAGGTAGGAATTTGAACTATTATGCAGTTTGACAAAATCATAGTCTGCTTGAAGTTTGTTGATAGCTTTACGGCGAAATTCTTGCCATTTGCGGATTAAATCAAGTTTTGCAAGAGCATTTTGTTTTGCCTTCTCAGGGGTGTATTTGATTGTCTCAACTTGGTTTTCCATTGTCTCAAAATCCTTGTAATGCTTTGTGCAACACATTCATCACTCGTTTTGAGACAGAAGTCAAGTGTTTTATTATGTATTGAGAGTATCAAAAAAACTCTTTTCATTTTCTTCTTTAAGTAATAAATTTAAAAATTCTACTTCATCAAAGTTTTCAGATATTTTTCTATTTACTATTTCTCCTAAAATTCTTAATCTGTCTAATTTCACTTTATTTTTTATTCTTCTTTGTAATGTTTTATTCTTTTTTATTACATCAACAAATGCGTGAGCTGATTCATCATCAAAACTCTCAAACATTACTGGAATTTTTAAAGAAGCTCCATTTGCATAGAAGTCGGTTCTTTCATAACGACAACTACCAATATGTCCAACATAAGTTTGCGTTAATGCATTAACATAATCATACAGAAGTTCTCTAGGAATATATCCTGCATACCTTGCTAATTCAGAAACACATTGATCTTCTATATGAAAATTATCTAAATTATCAGTTAGTTTTTCTATAATAGGTGCAAGTAAATATTTTTTTGCTCTTGTTGTTAAATATTTTTTTGAATCAACTATATTCATAAAAGAAAAAGCATAATTGATTGTGATAGAATTTGCTTTTGAAATTTCATTATCAACACGTTTACTGATTTGTAGCATTACATCTTTAGGCAAAACTTTCCACAAAATTGGTGCTACAAATTCAATGTTTGATCTTAAAATAGACGAGCAAGATTCATTAATATATGAACTAAAGAAACGATTAATTAGTTCTTTTTTATATGTATCTGGTAAGTCAGAAATTGCTTCAGTTACACTAAATTCATTTCTATCGAAATCAATTGTTCCCATAACATTGATATAGTCATCAATATTAATAATTTGAGGTGGATAATCTTGACTAAGAACATATTTAATACAATCCTCCATCATTGATAGGGCTTTTAAAGGACCTGGATCAGAACTTCTTGGATGACCATCAAAAATATGCCTTGTTTCTTTTGCTTGTTTTAGGACTTTTTTGGCTTCCCATCCTATAATTCCAATTCGATATGCGCCATCTATTAATATTTCATCATTAACATTGTCTTGAAAGTCTTCGTATGTTCTTATATTTTGGTTCATTTCTTTATTAAACATTGAAATACTACGAAATAAAATTTTATTCCGCAAATCATCCACAACAGCATTCCAAAAAGAACCAATTGCACTTCTATATCCACCCACTCTTAGGACTTTGAGAGTTTCAGCAATATATGGATTATCCCTCATATCTTCTCTAATCATTTTACAAATTTGTTCATATTGAACAGAGGAATTGCTATTTTGCACTATAATTTCATTTGACATCAATTTCTCCCTAACTATTTACATAAGTTAATTGTAATACTTATCTAAGTTTTACTTATTTTTTTTTAATAATTTTTTAATCATTGAAAATTCTATTTGTTTATGTAGACAATATCCAAATCTCATTGATAATTTAGGGTATCTCAATTTGCAAGCAAAAATAAAATTGTACTTTATTGCACTTTCTTGCACTGGGCTAGAATAGGCTTTGTGAGTAGGATAGACCCTGAAATAAATTCAGGGTGACAGAAAATTAGTGCAAAAGAGTGCAAGAAATGAGTACTTGAGTGCAAAAAATGTCCCATACATCTCAATACTAAAAAACAGCCTCAATCGTGCTGCCTGTTTGATTTTTTATTAAATTTTCTCCGTCTCAATATCCCAGAAACCTATTAGCTCTCTTTTTAGAAATTTGGCATTAAGCAGGTTCATAGAAACAAAAGCTTAAAGAGATAATAGTTCCGTATGATTTGGTTTTTGTAAAAAACTTAAATAAGTACATTTTAATCTTTAAAACCTTTTTATTTATGAAAACAAACAAATTTTGGTTTGTCATGGCAGCAGCTGCCGTGCTTGCCGGTATGGTAACTTTGGTATCCTGCGAAAAGGATGAACCTTTTCAGCCGGAAGTAATTGAAAGCGAAGTTTTGGATCAGGGCATGGACGAAAGCATAAAAGTGCAGTCCGGTACGGAAGGAACCTCGCTGAGCTATGAAAGCTGGATTCTGGTCAAAGGCATTACCCGTGCCGAATTTGAAAACAGAGTTTCGGTTACTCTCAACAATCAGCTGAAACATATCAGCGGAGAACTTGACGTCAGGGATTTTAACGAAGGAGAAGCAGTGTTGGAATTCTCAAACAAAGCTGGAGAAAGTAAGAAAGACGGCTTTGTTACGGTAACGGATTCAATACTGGTATGTACCGTTCGTTATCCGGATTTTTCTTTTGATTACGAGCTGACTTATCAGGTAGGCGTTTATGATGATGGTGTTACCCGGATGGTTATGCCGCATTACCAATATGAGAATATCACGGATAAAGGAAGTACTTTTTCCGCAGTGGAAAGAGTTTCTGAAGGTGATAAGGAGTATGAAAAACGAACACTGACGCATGAGTTGGAAGTAACGTTGAACGGTGAAGTTTATACCGTGTTTGCCGAATTTGTCCTTTATAAAGGGCGGGCAGACGATATTTTACGTTCAAGCAAAGTAATCAATGAAGGTTCTAAGATCATTTCGTCTACAGAAACTTCCGTAACGACTTTGTCTTTTATTGAAGTCGAGCAGGAATGGTCTGTCAGTGGTGTAAAATCTTTCCGCGTTGAAACGGAACTGGTAACGAAAATGACGTATTCGTCTGAAAAATGTTATGGTTTTGTTTCAAGTATGTGGGACCACTATCACAGTCCTCTCCGCTATGTGGATACACAAGACAGCGTTTTCATAAGCCGTCGGACCGAAGGTAATATTGAATTTACCAAAGTCAGAAAAACGCAGGATGTCATTTTAAGCGATGCCGGTGAAGGAGAAATAAAACTGGCTGTGACTCATACTGCGTGTGATTATGAAGTGCCGGTTTATAAAGATGCAATATTGACCTATGAAATGCCGTACAGTCAAGTTATGGCAGACAATGAAAGGGTGAATGATGTTACATGGGAACAGGCTGCTGACGGATGGCGTTTCTTATTCTATATAAGGAATAATTTCTACGTTGGCGATACATCGATGGTTTGTGACGGTACTGATCTTAACGGAGACGGTATTGATGACATAACCGGAGAGCTGGTCGAGTGGACTTGGGCTGATGCCGTTAAACTTTCCTGGACGTATTCGGATTATATTTATCTGGCCGAACCGACGGTTTCAACGCTCGGCATTCGGTGATTCCGGTTATCGGCGTCTATCCGGAAAAATATGGTCTGGAGTATGTTTTTTTAATCCCCGCCCGTTGCCTGACTGAGTTCGGGTGATATAAATCCCCTTTAGGGCGGGGCCCTCTGTTGCGGGGCGGGGAGAAAGCCCGGAGTCTAAGGCTTTTCTCCCCGCGGATCCCGGACTTTTACCTGAACATCGGCCGGACGGAAAACGGTAAAGTCCAAATAAAAATTATTATCTGCAACTATTGGACTTTTTGCTTTTTATAACAAAACGCCGTTCTTGAAAGAACGGCGTTTTGTGTTGTCAATATATTGAAAAACAACGTTTTTGTATCCCTTTTGCCTGCGGCAAAAAAAGGTACGTTAAAATGCGGCGGAAATCAAGACGAAAAAACAAGGGAAAGCGGAGAAAATTTCTATAACTATCTATCGTACAATATTTTACATCACCTGAACGAAATATATGGATAAAGGGGAAAGGTCATGAAAATATTGTATAAAACCATGGGATTGGGGCTTTTGTCCGCGTGCCTGTGCCTGTTGTGTGCGGCGCCGGCTTCGGCCAAAGTCTGCTTTGTCGGCGAAGAAAACTGTACCGGCGGCGGCAGTTTCGAGGATTATGAAAATCCGGATGCCGACGGCAGCCTGTGCAAACAGGAAGGCTATACGGAAAAAAGCCTGTGTCAGGCGGACATGACGAAATACATTGTCGCCTATTGCCCGTACAACAGCAATTACGTGATGTGCTGCGGACGGGAATACAGCTATGATGCCTGCGTTTATCCGCTGGTGGCGGACGGCAAGTGCGGCAACCGTTTCAAATGTCGCTGCGACTCGGACAAGTATCCGTACAAACAGCAGAGCGCGACGATCTGCCAAAACACGGTGACCGGTCAGAACTATGACAACAGTCTTGCCTCCGGGGCCTCGTGCGTTTACACCGGTTTTGCCAACGGACAGACGTCGATCAACGCCTATTTCACCGAATGTCTGTGTGACCGCGGCATTTATCCCAAGACCGAAGAAGAGTGTTCAACGGACGGCGCATCCGTATCGGAAAAAGCCTGTACGGACAGCAACGGCAACAAATATTATACGGCTTGCATTTGCGGTGATGACTATAAGGTTATTGCCAGCGAATGTGAATACGGTATTAACATTAACGAGCCTATGTGTCAGCAGGCTGATGTGTTAAAAGCCAAAAAGTGCTGCGAATGCAATGTTAACACCTATCCTTACGACGATATTGAGGATGTTGAAGCCTCAGACAGTCCGGTCGCTTCGTATGCCAGCTGCGAGAAGGAAAAGGGGTGTACCAGAGGCAGCCGTTATCGGGCGACTTCCTGCAAAAAAGGATACAAGGTCGTCAGCGGCAAATGCGTGGTCAAAGACTGTAATGAATTGGTAGACGATTATATCGCCGATAAGAAAATTACGGCTTATGCGGTTTATAAATCCGGTTCTTCACCGAGTGCCGGCAATCTGATCGTAGCGGAAGACGTCAATGCGACCTGGTCGAAATTTAAGAATAAAAATGTTATGTCTGCGGCGGCTTATGCCCAAGGTTTGTCGGGGGAAGATGTTTTGTCCCGGTTGATGAAGCAAAAATGTACGTCGGCGCCGACGATCAGTCTTTCGGGTACGGTTTACGGGCCGGTTTATCTGACGTCGGTTCGTATTTCCGCCTATGATATAACCACCTCAGGCAGTTTCAATTGTACAAACTGTTCCATTGAGGCGTCCTGGATGTCCAATTCGGGGAACCCTATCAATCTTCTGTATAACAATAGTATGCCCAATCGTGAAAACATGTATGTGAATGTCAGCGGTTCTCTTACCCTGACTAAGAATTTTTCGTCGGTGGGATATGATTTTAATGTCGGTACCATGGGCATTACCAACAGATATAACGGTTACAAGGTTATCATCAGGGGAAAAAGCGCCGGCGAACGTGCGGTTTTTAAGGCAAATACCGTTTGGGTAAAGGGGTTTGCCATGATGCGTTATGTCGATGCGACGGTAAAACGGACATGCCTCGGCATTGATTGCAGCTATTCGGTTTCCAGTTCTGTTTATTTTGATGAAAGCAGCGATATCAGGCGGCGGGAAACTTCATCGTCTCTTAATTTGTATGATACGACTTACAACATTGCCAACGGCGGCGAACTTTACATGTCCACTTCCACCAAGATCGGGCAGTCAACCAAAGAGGGCGGATCAATGCCGGAAACCGGAAGAATCAGGTTTGCCAACAAGACGCTGAGCAATCTTTACATGGGCAGCCTGCATCATAAAGTCGGCTGGGGGACGGCTTACGGATCCATTGATCAAGACGGTTCCTACCGTGCCGTGGAATATACCGGTTATGTCTGGAATTTTGACGGCGGTGATACCACTCAGATCGGCGGGTGGATGGAAATCGGCGGAAAATCAAGCCGCAGCAAAAAACAGCCGAGAAATTTTGTCTGTTATGTGGATTATAACGGAAAGCCGCATAAAAAATATGGCAGTCCCGGAGACAGCTGTAAATATCACGACGATTGTCAGTTTGCTGACAACGATAATGACAACAAGCGGTATTATATCCGCACCGACGGACACGGCTACGGCGGTTAACAGTTTTTCCCCGCCCGGTAACCTGTTTCGGCGGGTGACACAAATCCCCTTTATGGGCGGGGCCCTCTGTTGCGGGACGGGGGAGAAGTTTTTTCTCCCCCCTGTTTTGCGAAAGAATTTTATCTGAAATTTTTGTGAAAATTATTTTATCCGGAATATTATTAAACGGTTCGCAGATCAAAGCGGGCGTTGGCCGGAGTTTATTTGTTAAATTTTAAATATTTAAGTTTTATGAGAACAGTAAACGTAAAACGGTTTTTCCGGGCAGCAGCTGCCCTGTTTACCGTCGCGGTGTTTGCATCGTGCAGCAATGAAGACGAACCTCTTCCCGAGGTTGTTAAAAGTGAAATCCTGGACAGCGGGCTGGATGACCAGGTCGTGTCCAAACCGGTTGAAGGCGTGTCGGGAACAAACGGCGTTGAGCTTTCTTATCAGTCCTGGATCAGGGTGAAAGGGGAAACGCGTGCGTTTTTTGACGATAAGGTGACGGTGACGCTGACTGATATTTTCAACTGCGTGGACAGTACCGTTAACGTCGGCAGTTTTGAACTGAGCGGTTATCACACCTCCGTCAGTTACAAGAAACGCGGAGAACGGCAGGAAGACTTTGTTCAGGTCAGCGATTCGATAATGGCCTATACGGTGTCTTTCGATCAATTTTCGTTTGATTATGAACTCTTGTTCGAAACGGCCGTATATGATGACGGTTATACCCGGCAGGAGATGCCTTATCATCGAATCGGCGCCGTTAAGGACAACGGTTATGTTCTGTCCGATATGGAGTTTGAGATTGAAACGGATGAATATGACCAGCGGCTGGTTTATCTGCGCAAACGTTTCAGTCACTCTATCAGCGTTGATTTCAACGGTCGGGATTATTTGCTGACGGCGGACATCGTGCTGAGAAAATATGTCGGCAATCATCCTTGTCCGGTTGAAAGCCGGCTGGTTGAAAGCGGTATTTCCGAGGTTGACGATGAAGTCTGGTCGACCTCTTATACGGTTTGGGTCGAAGTAGCGCATGCCTATTCCGACGGCACCAAGGGAAACCGGAGATATTCGGCCGAATTGACGGGCAGTCTGGAGTATGAAACGCAGTCTTACAAGATTTTTCCCGACAATGGGTTAAAGCTTGAAAGCAGCGGGTTTGTCGGAGATGCTGTCCGGGATACGGTTTATACCGACGGTCCGGTGGTTGTTCGCAATTTCCGGCGGACATACGAAACAATGTATAATTATTTTTCGTTTTCATGTCCGGTAAATCAGTATGAGGCGTCTTATGATGACGGAATTATCAAGTTCGATTTTCCGAAACTGGAATACGGTATTCTTCATACCGTATATGAACTCCGTTTTGTCGGCGAAGAAGAAAATGCGGAAGGCCGCAGGTTCAACGAGTATTTCCTCAAACAGGAGATTGTCGGTGAGTTCGGTCAGGCGCAACATCAGGTTTCTGATGAGTTCCAGGTGATTGTTTATCTGGAATAATGTCTTGAAACAGAAAATAAAAAAAACATCGCTCGCAAAAAGCGGTGTTTTTTTGTTATCTTTTTGATTTTTGTTTGTTTTTGTATCCCTTTTGCCTGTAGCAAAAAAAGGTACGATAAAATGCGGCGGAAATCAAGACGAAAAATCAAGGGAAAGCGGGGAAAAGTAATATAACCATTTATCGTACAATATTTTACATCACCTGAACGAAATATTATGGATAAAGGGGAAAGGTCATGAAAATATTGTATAAAACCATGGGATTGGGACTTTTGTCCGCGTGCCTGTGCCTGTTGTGTGCGGCGCCGGCTTCGGCCAAGGTCTGCTTTGTCGGCGAAGAAAACTGTACCGGCGGCGGCAATTTTGATAACTATAAAGATCCGGGTGAGGACGGCAAACTGTGCGAGGCCGAGGGGTATATTTTGAAAGAAAAATGTACGGGAGAAAAGCAGGTCGTCGCTTATTGTCCTTATAACGGCCGCTATGTGATGTGCTGCGGCAAGGAATATATTTATGATTCCTGCACTTATCCTCATATTATGACCGGGAAATGCGGCAATAAATATTCCTGTTCCTGCGATCCGAACATTTACAAATATACGGAAGAGCAGTGTGAAAGCGATAATGCCTATCCGGCCGGGGCAAGCTGTACCCAGGTGTCTTCGGTTTCTTCCGGCGAGGGGGAAAATTTGCAGGCCAAAACGGTAAAGGAAATTTTATATTCTGCCTGTTTATGTGACCGGGGAACGTATACTCAGCCCAAAGAAAAGTGCGACAAAACGCAAAACCTGTGCAAGGACAGTTCGGGAGCGGAATATACGGACACCTGCGTGTGTGACAAAGGCAAATATAAGGTGCAGGTTGCCGATTGTGATTACGGCGGTGAGGGTAAGACCTGCGTCGAGGGCGGCGTCACTTTTGCGGAAGACTGCTGTTCGTGCGAGGCTTATCCGGTGGAATTGAGGGACGGCAAAGCGGTAAGCGGCGGAGAAAATTATGATAAGGCAACAGATTGGAATCCGTGCCCGTGTCCGACCGGTAAAAACCGGGTATTTATTACCCAGTGTGAAAAAGGCTGGCGGCCGACTCAGAAGGGTGACGGTTGTGAACGTATCCCCTGCGCGGACGCGGTAAAGCTTTACCTGTCAGAAATGACGGATAAGAATATGGGTGTTTTCAACGGCAAGAACGTTGTTACTTATAAAAAGCTGACGGAAGAAGAAAAGGCGAAACTGCCGGTAGCGGAGCAGACTTATGCCGTCGGTGCCGAGGTCGTGCTGCCGGATGCGGAGGTCGGTATTTTGCTTGATGACGTAACCATAGAAAGCAATGCCAACGCGACCGGGCTGGGAGCGTCAAAAATAACTACTCTGTGGTCCGGATTGTATTTCGGAAAGAGTGAAGGGCGGGACGGAGAAGGTGTTGTCGCTTCCTGCGAGAAAGAGGATAAACCGACGGGGAATTTTTCCGGGACGAATTTCCCGAGAAACAAAAGCGAAAGCGGGGAGTTGACTTTTGTTGACGTAAATATTGCTTTTGCCAAAGCGGTTTCGGTAAGAAGGCCGCTCAGGTTGGAGAATGCCAATCTGACCGGAAGCAATGTTGCTTTTGAAAAAGCAGTTACCTTGGCGGGGAACGAGCCGAAAGTTGTTTTCGGTGACGAAAAGAGCAGTTACACGTTTAAGTCAAAATTGACGGCCGACGGATATAACTTTGAGTATAAAGCGTTGAATTTTGCCGTCCCGATTTCTTCGGTAAGTGACGTTGCCGTAATCAACCTGCCTTCCGGCGGCGAAATGAAGGGCGGAGCAATCAATGTTTATCCGCAGGTAGACAGTTATCTTAAAACTTTCAGAGGTGTTGTTACAATTCAGGGGAATGAATCGGGAATATCCGCCAACGTTTACAGTGATGCTTATATAGGTGTAAATCCATATAATAAGCTTAGAGCAAAGGGATTAAAAATTTCTTTGCAGGGTAATGTGAACTGGAAACTTTACGGAAAGAAGGCATCGCAGATTGTTTTGGGAATGGATAATCAAATTGAAACAAAGGAGATACGTGGTCAACGAGCTTCTATTATGCGGGATAGTGATATTAAGTGGAAGAGTTGTTACGCTTGGGACTATCAGCCGCGGCCTATTGATCAGAAATGGCAGTTCTTTCCTGGTTGTGAAAGAAAGGTTGATTTAGCTTGTACACCGAGTGAGCATATAAAAGATTATCAAAGAGATGGAAGCGGAGAGGAAGATAAGGTAAGTCAGTGGACGGAGGGATATTTTGTTTGTGCAATTAATGCTACCGGTACGAGCAGTGTATTGACAAGTTATCATAACATTAACAGAACTGGTTTGGTTGGTACGGATGATAAGAACCTTTGTTATATCAATGCGAAAGCTGATGACGTTTTTTTCCGGCCGACATTGAGTATTTCTGCAAATTGTTCTCTTCATGCTGAAGGTAAAACAAAGAAAAGCGGAAAGGGGTATTATACCGGTAATGTTGATTGCGGTCCGTTGATTACATGTGAGTGAAGCTTAACCCCGCCCGTTGCCCGGATAAGTTCGGGTGATAGAAATCCCCTTTAGGGCGGGGCCCTCTTAAATACGGGACGGGGAGGAGGCTTGGAAGTTAAAGCTTTCCTTCCCGCGGATCCCGGATCTTTTATTTGATCGTCTGCCGGACGGAAAACGGCGAAGTTTCAAACAAAATTATTATCCGCAACTATTAAGTTTATCATTAAACAGGCCGAGAACGTCGGCATGCGGTTTGTAAAAATGCCATAAAAAAGCTTGAAAGACATAAAAAGTAAAGTTTCACATTTAAATACTTATTATATGAAAGCAAACAGATTTGTGCAAATTTTGGCAGCAGCTGCCGTAATTTGCGGAGTGGTATTGATGAGTTCCTGCGAAAAAGAGCCGCTGCTTCCGGAAGTTATAGAAAGCGAAGTCTATGACAACGGCAGCGCGGAAGAAGTTACGGTAACGTCGACTTCGGACGGACAATCATTAAGTTACGAATCGTGGATGATGGTCAGAGGCGTGACAAAAGGCGCTTTTGACAATCGCGTATCGGTCACGTTAAACGCTTCAATGCCGAACGTGACGGAGGTCAGAGACGTTGCCGTCTGGGATTTCGGTACGTCCCGCATTGTTCAGACCCGGGAAGCCGGAGAAAGCAGAACCGAAGGTTTTGTGACCATAACCGATTCCGTTTTGGTGTATACGGTGATTACGGAAGAATTTGAGTTTTCGTATCATCTGCATTATGAGGTCGGCGTTTATGACGACGGCGTAACCCGTCAGGTGATGCCTTATCATTATTTCGGCAACATCCGTGACAACGGCGGCGTGACGGAAGCGGCGGATTCTTATGTTGACGGAGATTATGCGTATGCGCGCAGAATCTTCAGGCATTCGATTTCCGTCGAGTTCGGCGGCGAAACTTACGAGGTGAAAGCCGAAGTGACGCTGAGGCGGGCTTTGGGGGCAGCCGGCGCGTCTTATGTCGTCAGGAGCGAAGTTACGGAAAAATCGGTGACGGCCAAAAGCGAAGGCGACGGTTTTCTGTCGACGATTACGGTCAGGTCGCTGATGTCGACGGGAGAAGAACGGGAGGAAACTTATTCCGCGGAACTTCCCGTCAGCGGCGAATCGAACTATGCCCGTGCGTGCGAACCGGACTGTGCGTATGCGGACGTTCGTCGTCTGAATATGACGCTGGAACCGGTTTCCGAATCCTGGGAGGAATATGGCAAGCATGTAACGCTGAAACGCATAAGCGAAAACTGCGTTGTTCATTATAACGCGTTTGATCTGGAGATTCCGTTTTATCGTTACGGCGCTTTGTTTGACAACGGCGTGCTGATTGAAGAAATGGCATGCTGTGAATATGACCCCGCTTCGGCATCGATTGCGGCCGAAGACTGGAACCTTGAGAACGAAACGGCAAGTTATGAGAGCTATCGTCTGAATCTTGAAGTTTCGCTTCCGATCGGCAGTCTGACGGCGAAAGGAAAATACAGCGGCAAGTTTTATTTTTACGAATAAACGCGTTTGTCTTTTCCTGTTTTTAAAAAAACACCTTCCGTAAAGGGAAGGTGTTTTTTTTGTTTGCCGGAAACTTCCGCCTTATCTTTCCAGAGGTTTGTATTTCATGGCGTGCGGGTTGCAGGCGTCTTCGCCCAGACGGCGGATTTTGTCCTTTTCGTATTCCTCGAAGTTGCCTTCAAACCATTCGACGTGGCCGTTGCCCTCGTAGGCAAGGATATGGGTGGCCAGACGATCCAGGAACCAGCGGTCGTGCGAAGTGACCAGCACGCAGCCGGGGTAGTTCATGATGCCTTCTTCCAGCGAGCGCAGGGTATCGACGTCAAGATCGTTGGTTGGTTCGTCGAGCAAAATGACGTTGGCGCCCTTGCGCAGCATTTTCGCCAGATGAACGCGGTTGCGTTCGCCGCCCGACAGCTGGCCGACCTTTTTCTGTTGGTCGCCGCCTTTGAAATTGAACTGGCCGACGTAGGCGCGGGACGGAAACTCTTTTTTGCCCAGGGTGATCATGTCCAGACCGTCGGAAATTTCTTCCCAGACGTTTTTGTCGGGGTTAAGCTCGTCGCGGCTTTGGTCAACGTAACCGAGGTCAACGGTGTCGCCGATGCGGATGGTGCCGGAATCCGGCTTTTCCTGCCCGGTGATCATGCGGAAGAGGGTGGTTTTGCCGGCGCCGTTGGGGCCGATGATGCCGACGATGGCGCCCTTCGGAATCTTAAACGACAGGTCGTCGATCAGGATGCGGTCACCGTAGCCTTTGGTGATGTGTTCGGCTTCAATAACCAGATCGCCCAGCCGCTCGGTCATCGGAATATTGATGTTGGCGGTGGTGATTTTGTCTTTGGCAGCCGCCTGCAGCAGTTCGTCATAGGCGTTAATGCGGGCTTTGGACTTGGCCTGCCGGGCTTTCGGATTTTTTCTGATCCATTCCAGTTCGCTGGCCAGCGTGCGCTGACGGGCGGTTTCCTCTTTTTCTTCCTGCTCCAGGCGTTTGCGTTTCTGTTCCAGCCAGGAGGAGTAGTTGCCTTCATAAGGAATGCCCTGTCCGCGGTCGAGTTCCAGGATCCAGCCGGTAACGTTGTCGAGGAAATAGCGGTCGTGGGTGACCATTACCACCGTGCCGGCATAGCTTTGCAGATGTTTCTCCAGCCAGGCGACCGATTCGGCGTCCAAATGGTTGGTCGGTTCATCCAACAGCAGCATGTCGGGCTTTTGCAGCAGCAGACGGCAGAGGGCGACCCGGCGTTTTTCTCCGCCCGAAAGCTTGGTAACGTCGGCGTCGGCCGGCGGACAGCGCAGAGCGTCCATCGCGATCTGGATGCCGCGTTCAAAGTCCCAGCCGTTGCAGGCGTCGATTTTTTCCTGCAGCTCGGCCTGCTCAATGATCAGGTTGTTCATTTCCTCGTCGCTCATCGGCTCGGCAAAGCGGGCGGAGACTTCTTCGAATCTTTTCAGCAGGTCGCGAGTTTCGCCGAGGCCGTCCATGATGTTTTCGATCACGTTTTTGGCGGGATCCAGTTTCGGTTCCTGTTCAAGATAGCCGACCCTGACACCGTCGGCCGCCCAGGCTTCGCCGTTAAATTCCCTGTCGACGCCGGCCATGATTTTCAGCAGGGTGGATTTGCCGGCGCCGTTAACGCCCAGCACGCCGATTTTGGCACCGGGCAAAAAGGAAAGCGTGATGCCTTTAAACAGTTCTCTGCCTCCCGGAAAAACCTTGCTTAAATTCTGCATGACGTAAACATACTGGTAAGATGCCATTTAAATATTCTCCTTATTTCTCTCTTTATTGTCGTTTGCTTTATCAGTTGTTTTTTTATTGACGCCGGATGTGTCCGATCGCGGCTTCGGCCGGTGCCGGCGGCTGGCCGTAGCCGGTTGCTTCCGCGGACGTCCCGGCGGCGGAAGAATCGTTTTCGACGGTTATTTTGCCGACCTTTACCTTTTTGCCGCGGTCATATATTTTCTGCGCGTTCATGCGGTCGTTCCTGTCCTGGTAGAGCAGGGTGGCGTCGTAGGGCTGCCGCGGGGTAAAAATTTTGCCGTCGGGCATTTTGATGCTGCCGTCGGCATACAGCGTCGCCTGATAGATCGGCTGGTCGTCAAAGCGACGGTTGATGTCGTCGCATTCAAAGAAACCGTCCGCCTGCTTGGCGAAATAGCCGTCCGCCTTGGCGTTGTTGTAGGCGTACATGGCTTTGGCCTGCATTTTGTTACTCGGCGCCTTGGTGATGAGGATGGCGCGGGCCAGCATTTCGAAAGTCTGGAATTTGGAAGCGCCGCAGGCCATGCCCTGGCCGGCAATGTAGCCGAGCGTTTTGACCTCGTCGATATATCCCACGGTCTGCGCGCGTGCCGGGACGGAAAGCAGCAGGGCGGCGGTTATGATTAAAAACGTTTTTTTCATCATGGCTCCTTGGTTTGAATCTTTAAGCCGATTATAGGGGAAATATTTTGCAATGCAAAAATAATCTTCGGTTTTTACCACATTTTACCAAAAATATGGTTGACAAAAGCCGAGTTTTAGCATAAGTTGCAGCAAAACATCTGATATGAGGAATGTGTTATGAAACTGTATAGTTCTTTAAAAACCAAGAAAAACCGCGATAAGGACTGCAAAATCGTTCGTCGTAAAGGCCGGATTTTCGTTATTAACAAGAAGAACCCGAAGTTCAAGGCTTGTCAGGGTTAATCAATTGATGCCTTTCAAATCGGCTCCGCGGAAGCGGAGCTTTTTTTGTGCCGGAAGTTCTTGCGTTAAAATGAAGAGAATCGGACGGCTTAAAGAAGCGGAACGATTTATCCGGCAGGCATAAACTTCCACCGGCTAACGCCAGTGGTATTAAGCATTCCGAACCTCAAACGCGCAGCCCGAAGCTACGCAAGCTTTACGGCTGGGCTGGTATGTCTATCTACCTGCTTACGCAGACGTTCGAATCATAATAAAACAGACGCCGAAGCGTCTGTTTTGCAAAATTGCACATCCGGCTGCGGTTACGGCAGGAGCGGCGACCAGGCCGGATCCGAAGCGTCGGCCGGGGTGACGATCATCCGTTCGTTGTAGCCGGTGAGGTCGATGGTGTAGAGTTTGACCGGCGCGTTGCTGCGCGAAGTGCCTTTGTCCTGGCGGAAGTACATCAGCACCCGGCCGTTAGGCGCCCAAACCGGCGCTTCCACCAGATAGCCGCTGGTGATCAGACGTTCGCCGCTGCCGTCCGGGTACATGACGCCGATATAAAACTGTCCGCCGGCCATTTTGGTGAAGGCGATGTAGTCGCCGCGCGGCGACCATACCGGCGTGGCATAGCGGCCGTTGCCGTAACTGATGCGGCGGACGTTGCCGCCGTCGGCGTCCATGACGTAAAGCTGCTGGTTGCCGCCGCGGTCGGAGTTAAACACGATCTGTTTGCCGTCCGGCGAGTAGCTGGGCGAAGTGTTGATCGAAGTGCCGGAAGTGAGCTGTACGCTTTTGCCGGTTTTCAAATCCAGTTCGTAAATGTCGGTGGTGCTGCCTTTGGCGTAGCTCAAAAGCAGTTTGGAACTGTCGGGCGAAAAGACGGGGGCAAAAGTCATGCCCTTAAATTCGCCGACCAGTTTCTGCTCGCCGGTTTCGATGTCGAGCATATAGACTTTCGGCGTGGCGCCGGCATAGGACAGATAGGTGATTTTTTGCAGGTTGGGCGAAAAACGCGGGGTGAGGGCCATGGAGGCGCCGTTGGTCAGAAACTTGTGATTTTCGCCGTCCTGGTCCATGATTGCCAGCCGTTTGATGCGGCGGGTGGCAGGGCCGCTTTCGGAAATGTAGACGATACGGGTGTCAAAATAGCCTTTTTCTCCGGTCAGGCGTTCGTAAACGGCGTCGGCGATTACGTGCGCTACCCGCCGCCAGTTGTCTTTGGTGGTGGTAAACGACTGGCCTTTCATCTGTTCTTCGGAATAAACGTCCCACAGACGGAATTCTACCCGCAGGTTGGCGGCGTCGATTTCGGAAATGGCGCTCTGGATGAGCGCGGCGGCGTTAAGGGCTTTCCAGTCGGTAAAGCGCGGCAGTTCGTCAATCGAGGTGAAAGTCTGGATATAGCTGTCTTCCGGAATAATGCGGAAAAGGCCGGAACGTTCCAGGTCGGCGATCACGACTTCGCGAATCCGTTCGCCGTAGGAAGCGGCCTCGCCGCTGCCCGACATTTGCGGAAAAGCGATCGGCATCGGCTCGCGCATGGCACCGTTAACGTCAATTTTCAACTCGGCGCGAACGGGGGAAATCAGGAATCCGAGCGCCAAGGCAGCGTAATATATGATTTTCATTTTAACACCTTGGGATTTTAAAATTTTACTTATGATATAACATATGTTAACATCGTTAAAATTTCATTAGCGGACAAAAAAATTATGAGGACGGAAAAATGGAAATTGCGGATTTTAAAGCGAAACTGCCGGCCAAAAAAGCGCTGATCGGCTTTGATTACGGCAGCCGCCGGCTGGGGGTGGCGGTGTCCGACCTCTCACTGACGATTGCCTCTTCCTATACCATTGTCTATCGCCGGGACTGGACAAAAGACGAGGCGGCCCTGCGCCGGATTATTGAAGAGAAGGAAGCGGGCGGCATGGTGTTCGGCTTGCCGCTGCAAATGAACGGCGAGGAAGGGGAAATTGCTGCCGAAGTCCGCGCCTTTGCCGCCAAAATGGAAAGAACGTTTGCTTTGCCGGTCGCTTTTTGGGACGAACGGCTTTCGTCTTCGGCCATGGAAAGCTTCCTGATCAAAGAGGTTGATCTGTCGCGCGCAAAACGCAAAAAAGTGTTGGACGCTTCGGCTGCGGCCTATATCCTGCAAGGCTTTCTCGATGCTTTGAAAAGAGTTTGATTTTTTGTTTTAACGTATTGATTTAAGTATGGAAATGTTCCTTTTTGCCTGTAGCGGAAAAAGGTACGTTAAAATGCGGCAAAAATCAAGACGAAAAAACAAGGGAAAGCGGGGAAAAATAATATAACCATTTAACGTACAATATTTTACATCACCTGAACGAAATATTATGGATAAAGGGGAAAGGTCATGAAAATATTGTATAAAACCATGGGATTGGGACTTTTGTCCGCGTGCCTGTGCCTGTTGTGTGCGGCGCCGGCTTCGGCCAAAGTCTGTTTCGTCGGCGAGGAAAACTGTACCGGCGGCGGCAGTTTTGATGAATATGAAAAGCCGGATGGAAAAGGGGCTCTGTGTACACAAGACGGTTTTGATACCAAAGTTTCGGATTGTAAGAATGATCCTGACAGACAAATTACCGCTTACTGCCCTTATAACAATGAATATGTGAAATGCTGCAGCAAAGAATATGTGTATGATGCCCCGTGTGTTTATCCGTTGGTGACAAAAGGAAGATGCGGCAACAAATATAAATGCGAGTGCGATTCTTCACAGTACAAATATACCGATAACGAATGCAAAACGACCAAAGGGTCGGCCGGAGAGGGATATGAAAACTCATACGGTTCGGGGTCTTTTTGCACGCAGCAGCGCTATGATACGGACAGTCACGGTATTGTTTCGGAGATAAGATATTCTTCCTGCCAATGCGACCGGGGAATTTATCCGAAGTTCGGCAGCATGTTCCCGAAAGATCCGAGCGTGGAAAGCGACTGTGATTTCAATGCCGAAAGGCAAGGTCCCTGTTCGACCAAATATGCCAACAGCAACAAGACGGAAACTTATTATAAGTTCTGCCGCTGCAATACGGGCGATTATCCGAAGACGGATGCCGGCTGTTATCCTTTGACCGGTGACGCTTCGGAAGGAAGCTGCTTTGACACGATTATGCATTATACGGATTGCGCAAGCTGCGCCGGTTATGATGCGCGCAATCTTGATCACGTGCCTTACAGCCCCGGTTCCAAAGCTGTCCAGTGCCAAAAGGATGACGAAGGCAATCTGCTTAACGAAGACTGCGATTACGAAGTTTGTCCGTATGATCAGACCGGCAACACTTACTTTAAAATCAGAAAGTGCAACGAGCCCGGGTATGAGCCGAATTCCAATCATTCCGCCTGTGTGCCGATCAGCTGTTCAAAAGCCGTGCAACAGTTCCTTGCCGAGGACGGAAATGAAGAATATGGTCGTTTTGACGGCAAGAATCTGCTGGATGCCAACGGTAATGTAACAAAAAAAGCAAAATACGGTATTGTTGCCGGGTATGTTACTCTGACTTCTTCCAAATCCTGTTCAACGCCGGTTACAACATATAAAAGCGTTTGTGTGTCAGGGTATTGTGCCACTAATTTCAATTCAATGTGCTATGCTTATCAAGAAGGCGGAGGTTTCTGCGGCGGAAGTAGCGGCATAATCGGTAGTATAAGGCCGTCTCATTGGTGCTGTACGTCGGTGCGACAGGTGGCTACGGGAACGATTTATCCCGGTCAGGGTGAACTCGGCTGCAGCAGTGCAACCCGCTACTATTCCCCGGCCTATGTTGTTTATAACGAAGGAGATACTTCTTCAGACGCGGCAAAGGCCATGAGTGTGGCTTGTACTTCTGCGGTTTCGATCAATGCCAACAGCAATGTCAACGGTTTGACAAGTACGGTTAAGACTTATGGTGTGAACTGGACTTTAAGCGGTAATGTCGAAAAGCCGTTGGAAATATATAACGGCAAGGTTTCCTTTTCGAGCGCCAACATAAAAGCCAATATTCTTCTGACGCGTGAAAACGGCAAACCGAATGCGGGCAACAGTAAGGTAACCGGCGACTTGTCAATTCATTCCGCCTTCCAATCGACAGGATATGATTATGATCTTGGAACGATGAATGTGTATGGCGGTAGCGGCAATGTGGCAGCTTTTATTGCAGGAGATGAGGGAGCGTATATAAAGTTTAACGCTTCCCGGTTGAGTTTGAAAGGGTTGATGGCGTTGAAATATGCGGATGCCTATGTTGCTCGTTCCTGTATCGGGTGCCAGTTGGGCGGTAACGGCGATCCCGATGGCAGTGGTCAGCATTTCAGCCAGATGACCTTGATTGACAGCAACTGGTATTTGGCTAAAGGCAATACGGATTATAATCTTTTCATTTATCCGGCAAGTTTTATCGGCAATAATGATGGATATGCCAACAGCGGCGGGTCGCAGATTATCTATGCTGATAATACGAAATATGCGTTTATTCGGTCGCGTGTTCAGTATGATAATTGTCACAACGGAAAATCTTCCTGTAGAAAGAAAAACTTTTCTTATGGAAACGTCATTAATAATGACGGCAGTCTGTCATATATCGGCGACGGATATTGTTCCAGATGGTGTGACAGCGCCAATGACGGAAGTGATTACGGCAATGATCGTATTTGTGCCGTCAACGGTTCAAAAATGATATGGGGGCATTCCGGCAGCAAAAAATGCTGGATAGAAGCTGTCTGGCGTAGCGATAGATATTAATCCCCGCCCGTTGCCTGACTGAGTTCGGGTGATAAAAATCCCCTTTAGGGCGGGGCCCTCTATCCGGCAAAAGGGGAGAAGGCTGCATAATAATGCATCTTTTCCCCTTTGTCCCGGACGGGTCGTTTCGGAAGAGGATGGTTCGGCGCCGTTTTGTTCCGATACGATCAAGTCTTTTGCAACAAATTATTTTTTCTATGTCTTATGCGTTATTATTGACAACCGGCGCATTTCGTGCGGGCGGTTTAAGGCAAAATTTGCGGCAAAAAGAGTAACGGGAAATTTTTGTTAAACCCTTTAAATAATTTCTGATATGAAAACAAACAAATTTTGGCTTGTTGTCGCACTGGGTGCGGCTCTTGCCGTCTGCGGACTGACTTCCTGCGAGAAGGATAACTATGAATTGCCGGAAGTGATCGAAAGCGAGGTTTCCGACAGCGGTATCGACGAAACGGTGACGGAAACGGTTAATGAAGAAGGCGGCGTCAGCCTCAGTTACAAAACCTGGATTCAGGTTCAGGGACAGACCCGCGCGAGCTTCGACAACCGGGTTGAGGCAACGCTGAGAGGCAAGCTGGCGGATTTCAGCCGGGAAGTTGAAGTTGCGAACTGGCATTTCGGTGACAAACCGGAAACTTTCGTAACCAGGAGAGCCGGCGAAAGCCGCAAAGACGGGTTCGTGACGATTACGGATTCCCTTCTGGTTTATACCGTGAAGTATGAGAACTTTGAACTGGCGTTTGAACTTCCTTTCGAAGTGGCGGTTTACGACGACGGTTTTACCCGCCAGGTGATGCCCTATTACTATTATTCCAACCTGCAGGACAGAGGCGGAAAGATAGAAAATATGGATTCCGGCGAGGATGAAGGCTTTGCCTATGCGCAAAAACGCTACACTCATACGATTGCCGTCGATTTTAACGGCAAAACCTATGAGGTGACGGCAGACGTGCTTTTGCGGCGAAAGCTGGGACCGGCCGACGAACCTTACATCGTAAACAGTTCTCTTCTTTCTTACGGTATCAGTCCGGATGAAACGGGAGATGCGCTTTCGATGCTGGTCGTAAAGCAGAAATGGTCAACCGGCGAAGAAGTCGACCGCAACTATGTCATCAATCTCGGGGCGGTTATCCATTCGGAAGTGCTGCACTGGGTTGAGATCGGCGCTTACGGCGGTGATCTGGCCATTGTTTCTGCCGAACTCAATGAGGGCGTTAAATCGCCGCGGACGACGGAAGAAAAGTTCCTTTCGTCGTTTATGGTCGAGCAGGACTATGTGGTGAAATACAACTATTTTACCATAACGGTTCAAGTTGCCCACGACGAGGCGGTTTACGACGACGGCGTTTCGGAATTCGATTTTCCGTGCTATGATTTTGAAAAGCTGGAAAACAGCTTCAGCTTTGAAAAGGGTAATGCCGGAGAAGACGAAAACGGCGCCTATCAGTGGTACACGCTTCGCCATACGGTGAAAGCTTCGCTTGCCGACGGCGGTATAAGCAAAGAAGGAACCGTCAGGATGAACGTAATGTCAAGGCCGTAGCCTTGCACCGTATTGACAGGAAAAACCCCGGAGAAATCCGGGGTTTTTTTGATAATCGTTTTTTCTTCTTTTGAGGGCGTTTTTTCTATCTGAGCGGATTTTACTTTTCGTTTAAGCCCTTAATGACGCTGTAAACGACTCTGAGCTTTTCTTCACTCATGCTTTTCAGGGCGTCGGTGATCAGAAAAAAGGTCGGAGACAGGCCGAGCGTTTCATCTTCTTCGCCACCGGTGTTTCCGGAAGCGTTTTCTGCGTCTTCGGGCAAGTCGGGGTAGTTTTCCTTAAGCACTTTCGGCAAGTCGAAGTTAATACTGACAGACATTTCCATCAGCGTGCTTAAAGTCGGATTTTGTTTTAAGTCCTCAATTTTTGCGATTGAACTTTCACTTAACCCTGTAGCCTGAGCCAGTTTGTATCTGCTGACGTTTTTTCTTATTCTTTCTTTTTTGAAGGCGAGAACAACCTGATTTACTCTGCTCTGATTTTTTCTTTTATTGATTAACATGCTTAATCCGATCGTTGAGGTGTGATAAATAGGCTGAATTGGGCTACATGTTGCAATTAACATATCAGAATATGCTGTTAATAATAGTAATAGCATCCTTCTGTTGTATCAGCAAGTATTTTATAATGCAAAAATTAGAGATTATTTTTCGTTTAATCCCTTAATGACGCTGTAAACGACTTTGAGCTTTTCTTCGCTCATGCTCTTCAGGGCGTCGGTGATCAGAAAAAAGGTCGGGGACAGACTGAGCGTTTCATCTTCTTCACCACCGGCGTTTCCGGAAGTGTTTTTCCCGTCTTCGGGCAGATCGGGGTAATTTTCTTTAATCGCTTTCGGCAAGTCAAAGTTAATGCTGACGGCCATTTCAATCAGCGTGCTTAAAGTCGGATTTTGTTTTAATTGCTCAATATTGGAAATGGAACTGTCGCTTAATCCTGTGTCTTTTGACAATTGATATCTGGTAATTCCTCGATTTATTCTGGCCTGCTTCAAGGCAAGAATAATTTTGTTAACCCGGTTTTGGTTTTGTCTTTTGTTTGCTAACATTTATTACCTAAATCAATTTGTTAAAACGATTGCTAACTGAATATAAATTAACTTGACTTTATACGATAGACTTGTATAATAAATTTATGTTATATGGAGATATTTTGAAAGAAATGTTTTTTCCTAAAATATAACATTTTTTTATTATTATTCTGACGCAATACCTGCAGGAACAGGTATCGGAGGGCTAGAGGTAGCCCGGACGAATTCGCGTTCGTCTGATTTTTACACTAGCAGCATATTGATATAAATGCTGTAACTCGGCTATTGACTCTTTGATCGATAACTGAGATTATATCCCCGGTCTTGACTATCGGCCGGGGAGCCCTTCGGGCTTGCCCGAAGGATGCCACTTCTAGTGTAGTGGTAACGCGAACTCCCCGGTCACCTTTTCCGCCCCCGTTTTTCAATTTTCATTTTTTTCAAGGGGGCTGACATGGTTAACAAATCATTCGATAAAAACGCGCGGCGGCAAACGGAAACTGAAGATGAAGATGACGATCTCGGCGAACCGATCAGAAATGCCAAAGAACTGGAAATGTTCATTGCCGCGCAGAGCAAGGAAACGCAGCGGGCAATTCATAAATTCGTCGCTTTTCTTCTGCGCTATACGGGATTGCGGCAGATGAAAGAACAGGCGGAAGAAAACCGTCAAAAAGCCAAAGGCAAACTGCCGCGGATAAACTGAAAACTCTGGAACCGTCGGTACGGCAACACAAAACCGCATGATAGGGACGAAACAAACTGAATGACCGGGAAAAACGATCATCTTTCACATGTTTTCATTTTCTGCCCGGAACAAGAAAAAAGCGCAAAAACGACCGGCGCGAAAAATGAGATGAAAAGGCAGGAAAAGAGCGTAAGATACGGAAAATAAAAAAGAAGGATGAAAAAAACACGGAACAACCGCAGCCGGAAATAGAAGGAAGGGGAATAGAAGGAAAATGAAGAAAAAGCGCCGGACAGCCGATATGAAGGGGCAATGCATCGAAAAGCGAAGGCAGCAACAACCGGTGCGGAAAATAAGAAGAAAAGACGGAAAAAGAGAGCAGGATACGGAAAATAAAAAAGAAGGATGAAAAAAACACGGAACAACCGCAGCGGGGAACAGAAGGAAGGGGAATAGAAAGAAAATGAAGAAAAAGTGCAAGACAACCGATATGAAGGGGCAATGCATCGAAAAGCGAAGGCAGCAACAAGCGGCGCGGAAAATAAGAAGAAAAGTCAAGGAAAGAGCGTAAGGCGCGGTAAATAAAAAAGACGGGTGAAAAAAGCACGAAACGACCGCAGCCGGAAATAGAAAGAAGGGGAATAGAAGGAAAATGAAGAAAAAGCGCCGGACAGCCGATATGAAGGGGCAATGCATCGAAAAACGAAGGCGGCAACAGCCGCGGCGGGAGAAACGTGTAACCGTCGGCAGCTTCGTTTTCAGGCTTGCTTTTAACGGAACAGCCGGTATAAAATATGGTATTTTCTGATTTTCAGTGAGAGGCTCATGAAAAGATTTTTCATATTCCTGTTGTTTGTTTCCGCGGCCTTGTTTCCGGCCGTCTGTCCGGCTGCGGCGGCCGATCCTGTCGTTAATATCGGCGGCGTTCGCATCAGAAAAGTTCTGTTTGCCGTTTCTCCCGCAGACCGTCAGGAATGCATGCGCAACAAAGAAAGCTGGGGACTGAAACACTGCCTTTCCGGCGGACGGGATTATCTGGCCGGCGCTGCCAAGGCATGCGGCGGGCTGCAAAACCTGCCGACCGGCAAAGAAGCCAAAGAACTGGCGGTGTTGCTTTACGGCGACGATCGGGGAAAGGATGCCCTTTACGGTCCGCGTGACGACCGGCTGCTTGAACAAATCGGCCTGCCTTCGTCATATGATCATCTTTACGTTTGGCTGGCAGACGAAACGGCCGACGGCAAAGGCGGTTACATCCGCATGTTTGCCGACAAAGGCTCCATTCCCTACTATGCCCGTCGCGACGGCTCGGGGTATGTTTCTTCCGGCTTCGGCCTGATTCGTTATAAAAGCAAATTCGGCTTTCAAACAACGCGGCCGAACGCCGAAGCCCCTTCCGTTATCTGCATTGACAGAAGCCGGGACTGAAACGGCCGCCGTTGTCCTGACACAAAAAAAGGAACGCCGGCAAACGTTCCTTTTTTTTGTATCAGGTATCAGACATCAAACACCATATGCCCGATCATAGAAGACAACCAGCGGTTTTTCGGCATGTTCGCGGAAAAACGCCAGCGCCTTTTCGCACAACTCGCGTCTTTTGATGTACTTCATGGCCGTTTGCAGCTTTTTCTGCTTCACCATTTCCATCTGCGCGCTTTCTCCGAGAGAATGGTACTTGGCGTAAATGGACAAAGCCTCGGGATAGTGTATCAAAAGAGACTCCGTGGAACGGTGGCAGCGGCGGAATTTGAAGTAAATACAGAACAGATCCTTGCGGCCGCTCCGTATCAGTCTTCTTTCCGCTTCGGGATCCAGCTGATATCTTTTCACATAATACTCAAACTTAAAAGTGTCACGTAAAAAGAGAAGCTCATTCTGAGCCTTTATCATCAACTTCCCGTCTCTCAAACGTTCCTTGAACTCTCGCAGACTGTGGTACTTGGTCAACGCAATCTGCCCATTGAGCGTCTGTTTCATAATTGGAAAATTAATAGATTATGGAATAATAAATTATGCTTCTATGGTCGCTGTTTTTTGTCCATTAGTCAAGCTATTTTTATTCTGTTGCAAAAATTTTCATTCTGCGGTATAATAAGTTAAGTTTTGTAAGGAGAATTTTGATGCGCAAACTATGGACATTTCTGCTGGTTTTGGCCTTGATCGGCAGCGCGTTGACCGCCCGGGCCGGCGTCCGCTTTATTACCGATGTGCCGCAAAACACCATTCAGGGCAAGCTTCCCAAGGTTTCCAACAGCGAAAGGAACCGCAGCCGCTGCATTTCGGCCGGTTATACGAAAACCAGAAGTTCCTGCGGCGACAAGGTAGCCGTCCGTCCCTGTCCGCACAATACGCGGATGTTCAAGGGGTGCTGCGACAGGGAATACAGCCATTCCAAAGAATATTGCCTGAGCCGCGGCTTAAAGCCCAGCCGTCGTTCCTGCGAAGGAATGTATGCCTGCGAATAAGGCCGTATTTATAAATTAAAAAAACTCCCCGGAAACGGGAGTTTTTTTATTAGTTGCCTTAGCATCCCCCCATTTTAATGGGGGAGAGTGTTAAAGTGTCGTTAGACACCGCTTTACGCCAACGAGCGTGGTCAAACCGTAAGGTTTGTAGCTGTTATAAAACCTCCGGTTTACTGGGGAATATCTATTCGTTTGTTTTTTGCTTCTTTCACGCCGGGTGGGCTTTTGGCTTTTTCCTCCGGGGCGGACGAAGTATCATTTCAATATATAAAAAAGCCGCTCTTTAAAACGGCATTTTCCGATTTTACACTAAGTGAATCTTTCGTCTTTTCCTTCCGTCGGAACGGACAGAACATGTCCTTAACACCAAAAAGATATTGCCCGGCCGGATCCGGCCGGGGTTTTCACTATACCAAAAAACGCCGTTCTGTTAAGGACGGCGTTTTTCAAAACACTTTCGGACCAACTAGAATCCTTCGGTATCCAAGCGTTTGCGAAGTTGCTTGCGGGAACGTCTGATTGCCTCGGCCTGACGGCGGGCTTTTTTCTCAGAGTTCTTTTCGTGATGGCGGCGCAGCTTCATTTCGCGGAAGATGCCTTCGCGCTGCATTTTCTTCTTCAGAACTTTCAAAGACTGACCGACGTCATTACCGATAACAGTAACTTGAACCACTTAAATCACCTCATTTCAAACTATTATTTGGTTATCTCTCAAAAATTGAGTGTTTCTTACCATATCTAAACGGCAATTGCAACCGTTTTTTAAACCGGCAAAGCAAAATCAGGCGATGATGTTGGGCATGATCTTGGCTTCGATCGACTCGATTTTCTTTTTTACCCCGTTGCGCATGATGTTGAGCTGCTTGGCCTTGGCAAAGTCAATGGTGGCGTTGCGGGCGACCAGATGGCGGATATCGGAACGAACCCGTCTTTCCTCCAGCCGCAGTTCACACAGCTGATGGGTCAGTTTGCTCAAATTGTCATTTTTAACCATTTTAAGATTAATCCCTGGATTTTGTAAATAAAAAGTCCGATTAAAAAATTTTTACAAACAACATTTTGTAAATTTGTGTTGAAATGTAGCACATTTATGCTAAAAAAGCAACCAATATTTATTTGAAACAGGAGTTTTGCATGAATAAGATCAAAAGAATCGGTATTTTAACCAGCGGCGGTGACTGTGCCGGCTTGAACGCCGTCATCCGTTCGGTCGTTAACGCCGCCACGCTCAAAGGCTGGGAAGTTTACGGCATCAAATTCGGCACCGACGGGCTCACCAACCGCCCGCTTGAATACGAAGTGCTGACCGAAGCCGGTTTTTCCGATACGCCGTGGCCGCGCCTGAGCGGTTCCTACCTCGGTTCGCTCAACAGCGGGGTTAAGCTCGAATCCATGGAAACCCTTTCGCAGAAATTCGGCGAAGGCGCCCGCGAACTGGGGCTTGACGCTCTGGTTGTCGTCGGCGGCGACGGCAGCATGAACATTGTCAGCAACTACTGCCACATGGCCGGCATCAAAATGGTCGGCATTCCGAAGACAATTGACAACGACACGCCGATTACCGACGCTTCGGTCGGCTTCGCCACCGCCTGCCAGGTTTGCACCGGCGCGCTTGATTCGCTTGAGCTGACCGCCCGTTCCCACAACCGCGCCCTCATCCTCGAAGTGATGGGTCGCGACGCCGGCCACCTGGCCATGCATGCCGCCCTTGCCGGTTTTGCCGATGTTTGCCTGGTGCCGGAAATTCCCTATAAAATCGATTCGATTATCGAAAAGCTGGAAACGATCAAAAACAACGGCCGCAACCACGCGCTGATCGTCGTTTCCGAAGGCGTCAAACGCGAAGACGGACAACATGTCGCCGCCGCCACCAACAAAATCGGCGAAACCGTTTACGGCGGTATCGGCCAATATCTGAGCGCGGAGATCAACAAGCGCTGCAAAGTCTTCCAGACCCGCGTCACTACTCTCGGCCACACTCAGCGTTCGGGCGATCCGTCGCCGACCGACCGCATCCTGGCCACCATGTTCGGTGCCAAAGCCGTCGAACTGCTGGAAGAAGGCAAAACCAACCGTATGGTGGTTTGGAAAAACAGCAAAATCGGCGATTTTGACATTGACGAAGTGGTCAGGGAAGGTACCACCCTGCTTGACGTCAACAGCGATTATGTCAAAGCGGCCCGCGCCGTCGGCATGTATGTCGGTGAAGAAGAATAAGGCCGTAAACACGTCTTCCCGAGAGCCCGGAAAAACTTCCGGGCTCTTTTTTGCGAAAAAAAATTGACTTTTGACAAAAAAACTGTCACAATATTTTTATACAACAACAAAAGGATACGGGCATGGCGTATAATAAATTGAGAAAACTTCTCGGAATGAAGCCGAAAGCGGACAAAACCACAAGCGAAAAAGGCGTTACCACCGTCACTGACTATTTTCCCGACTTTTCGGTCAAAGAGGTGGCAGAATACCGGGAAGACGGCTCGCAGCTTTCCGTATCCCGCTACAGCAAAGGCCAAATCAGCGAAAAAACCGATTATCTCGTTGACGGCGGGCAGACTTTCAGCCTGTATTCCGACGGCGTTTTGACCGAACAGACGACAACGCGCGCCGACGGAGAAAAAACCGTTACGGCCTTCGCCAAGGGTAAAAAAACGGAAAGGACAACCTATCATCCCGACGGCCGCCGTACCGTCGACTCTTTTGAAAACGGCAAACAGACCGGCACGACCGACCATTATCCCGACGGCAGCAAGATCATCAGCACTTTTTCCGATGATTTTAGTTACCAAACCAAAATCAATGCCGACGGCAGCATTGATTACAAAGACAGACTGTGCAGCCGCGGCGGCAAACCGATCACCCGCGCTTTTTCCAGAGAATCACGCAAAACCGCTTATATCAACGTCTATGTAAACGGTTTTAAACTGGGAGAAACGATCGGCCTCGGACATGCCTACAAACCCGAACAGGAAGCGGAATCCGTCCGTCAGAACACCCTGTATAATGCCGCAAACCGGGCTATTGCCAAAGGCGACGGGGACGAGCTGGAAGCCGTCACCGCGCAGGCTCTGAAACAAAAGGAACTGTTGGACAATCCGCAGTTTCAAAGCCTGCTGAATTCCTGCTATGCGGCAACCAAAGCCGCCGTTTCCGTCAAAGACGTCAAAAAATTTCAGGCGGAATTTCACAAACGGCTGGAAGCAAGCGGCTATCAGCGGCTGCAACCGCAAGGGCGGGTAAATTCCTCTTTCGACAGAATGCGCGGCAACCTGGAAACGGCAAAAACCGCCGGCAAAGAACAAACCCCGGCAACAGAAAGCCGGGAAACGCGCAGCGACGAAAAAATCCGGCAAACGCCGTATGCCGGATTCGATAAAAGCCATACCATCGAATAACCCGAGCCGATTTTTTAACCCCGAAGACAAAGCGCTTCGGGGTTTTATGGGGTGTTTTTGACATTGAACTTGTTTCCATGTTTTCCCCTCTTTTCCGCGCCGGTTGTTTTTGCGCTTTTTTCTTATTCCGGGCAGAAAATGAAAACATGTGAAAGATGATTGTTCTCCCCGGTCATTCAGGTTGTTTCGTCCCGGTCATGCGGTTTCGTGTTGCCGTACCGACGATTCCGGGTTTTTCAGTTTATCCGCGGCAATTTGCCTTTGGTGTTTTGTTTCGTCCCGGTCATGTCGTTTGCGTTATCGTACCGACGATTCCGGGTTTTTCAGTTTATCCGCGGCAGTTTGCCTTTGGTGCTTTGGCGGTTTTCTTCCGCCTATTCTTTCATCTGCCGCAAGCCCGTATAACGCAGAAGAAAAGCGACGAATTTATGAATTGCCCGCTGCGTTTCCTTGCTCTGCGCGGCAATGAACATTTCCAGTTCTTTGGCATTTCTGATCGGTTCGCCGAGATCGTCATCTTCATCTTCAGTTTCCGTTTGCCGCCGCGCGTTTTTATCGAATGATTTGTTAACCATGTCAGCCCCCTTGAAAAAAATGAAAATTGAAAAACGGGGGCGGAAAAGGTGACCGGGGAGGTGATGTTACCATTACTCGTGAAATGGCACCCTCTTGGGCAAGCCCAGAGGGCTCCCCGGCCGATAGTCGAAACCGGGGATATAATCTCAGTTATCGATCAAAGAGTCAATAGCTGAGTTACAGCATTTATATCAGCATGCTGCACGAGTATGAATTCAGACGAACGCGAATTCGTCCGGGCTACCTCTAGCCCTCCGATACCTGTTTCTGCAGGTATTGCGTCAGAATAATAATATTAAAAAACTAATTTATTTTGGAGAATGAAAAAGCAAATTAGTTTCTTAAATTATTCTAAGTTTAATATAAAGACCTTTATGAGAAAGTCAAGACATTTTATAGTAAGAACATGAAAACAAGGGAAACAAACAGCGTTGTCAACAACGTCATCATTGCTTTTAAAGATCATTGCCGGCTAAAGAAGATTACGCCGTACCGTTTGTCTTTGATGGCAGACGTGAGTAAAAGCTCAATTTCAAAAATCGGAAATTTTGAACAAAATCCGACTTTTTCAATGATGATAAAATTGTCGGTTGCGGCGGAGTTTGATTTGCCGCAGGCACTTTCCCAAAATTATCCTTATCCGGAATCTGAGCTTGTGCAGAACGAGTTGTTGGGGAAAGATCCTCTGTTTTATTCCGCCGTTAACGAACTTAAAAAACTTTCTCCCCAGCAATTGAAGCTTGCCTGTAAAATACTTGCTGATATTGCGGAAGGATGATATTGTTTCAGACATCATGAATAAACGACAAGCAAAAAGCATAACCAACAAAGTCGTGCTGAAACTGCGCGAGGCACGAGGGGAGATCAGCCAGTATAAATTGGCGAAAGGCACCGGTATGAGCGAAAGTTCCATATCGAAGATTGAGTGTCTGAAGCAAAATCCTTCTTTTATGACTTTGGCCATTATAGCCGAATATCTGGGGTGCTATTTTCCGGAAATTGTTGCTCAATGCTATCCTCCGAAAGAAGACCGGCAGGCGATGGACTTGCTGGGGCATTCGCCTCTGTTTGACATGACGGTTGAGGATTTGAAGAAGCTGAGTGAGGATGATTTGGTGATTGCTCACAGTCTGGTTTCAACGCTGGCCAAAAGAAAAAACAGATAATTTTTGCCGGAAGGAAAAATTATATGACCAAGTCCTTGTATACCGACGAATACGTTTATTTTCGCAAGTTATTGCGCCGGGCAAGGGAAGCTGCCGGTCTTACGCAAACCGAACTTGCCGGAAGGTTAAACAAACCTCAATCATACATCTACAAAAACGAAAGCGGCGAAAGACGCGTCGATGTTACGGAATATCTGGATATTATGTATGCTTTGGGCAAAGATCCTCATGAAATTCTGGATGAGTTGTGTAAAATGTATAAATGAGAATTTGTCTTACACAATGCCGCGTAAAACATTGATAAATTTTTCAATGCGTTTTATAGTTGTTTTATGAACAAGAGAGAAGCCAAAATAATCAGTGACAAAGTTGTTTCCGCCTTAATTGAGAGGCAGAAAGCTGTCTGCATGACTAATTATCAAATTGCCAAGAAAACCGGTTTGAGCGAAAGCACACTGTCGTATATTAAAGATTTTAAGCAAACCCCGCAATTAATGACTTTAATTCTGATGGCGGATGCGATTGATGTTTCGCTTGCCGAGGTTTTCCGGGAAGTGGAAAATTACCACAGAAAACTCTGTAAATAAACTTAAAACCCCGGATTGCTCCGGGGTTTTGCTGCAATGGGAAGAACGGCTATTTTTTAATGTAATTCAGTGCCGTTTCGGTAAAGCCCTTGATGGTTTCCGCGCTTTGTTTCAGCTTGGCATGTTCTTCTTCGCTGAAGGTCGGATACAGGCGGTTGTGAATGCCGCGTTTGCCGATGACGCAGGGCATGGACATGCAGATGTCCTTTACGCCTTCGACTTCATGGTGAAGGGCGGATACGTTCAAAATGGCGTATTCGTTACTGTCAATCGCCTGGCAGATGCGGCACAGGGCACCGGCAATGCCGAACGTGGTAGAACCTTTGCCGTCGATAATCTTATAGGCGGCGTTGCGGACGTTGTCGTCGATTTCGTTTTTAACTTCTTCCGTCAGCGGGCGGTCGAGGTCTTTTGACAGCTGTTCAAGCTGAACGGTGCCGGCCACGGCGTTGGACCAGATCAGCACTTCACTGTCGCCGTGCTCACCCAAAACGTTGGCGTGCAGCGATTTCGGCGAAACGCCGAGATGGTAGCCGAGCAGGGTGCGGAAGCGGGCAGTGTCAAGTACGGTTCCGCTGCCGAAGACCCGGTTTTCGGGAAAACCGGAGAGTTTGATGGCAACGGAAGTCATGACGTCCATCGGGTTGGAGGCGATTACCAGAATGGCGTTCGGCGCATGTTCCGCCAGCTGGGGAATGATGCTTTCAAAAATTTTGACGTTGGTGGCCAGAAGGTCGTTGCGGGTTTCGCCGGGTTTCTGGTTGGCGCCGGCGGTAATGATGACGACGTCGGTGTTTTCCAGGTCTTTATAAGTGCCGGCTTTGATTTTGTTGGCATAGGCAAAAGGTGTCGCGTGGGCGATGTCTTCGGCTTCCGCTTCCGCTCTTTTGGCGTTTTGGTCGATCAGGACCACTTTGCGCGCAACCCCGCGCATGATGAGGGCGAAAGCCGCGGTGCTGCCGACCCCGCCGGCGCCGATGATTCCGATGTTTAGCATTTTTTTCGTCTCCTTAGCAGATATTATTAATTAGATGTTTTTTCGTTCATAAATGTAGGTGCTGCTTTTGCCAAAAGCAAGTGAAAATCGTAAAAATCTTTTATAAAATCCATCTGTGCGGAAAAGCGGCCGGCCGCGGTTATTCTTCGATCAGCGTTTCTTCGTCGCCGGCGGTAATTTCCGGGTGCTCTTCTTTGAATTCGCCGTCGTCCTCGTCTTCGGCATTATCCGCTTTTTCCTCGGCCGGCGGCGGAACGGCGCCGGGGATGAGGGTTTCGTCGGCGGCGGTGTTGGCAAAAAGGCCGGTCGTTTCCTGTTTGTAGTTGTGAAGGCGGACGGTAACGAGGACGGTTACCACAAGCAAAACGGTGAAAAAAATCTTTTGCATTTTGAAAATCCTCCTTGAAAAACAGACGCCTCCTTCAACCAAATAGTTAAGCATGAGGGAGCCGGTTGTCAAGGAGAGAACCGATTTATACACTTTTAAATCCGCCCGCAAGGCGAGAAAAACCAACCATTTTGACGGCAGGTAGACCAAAAGAGAGGGAAAATCATGAAAATAATGCTTGTCAATTAATATAAAACTGTGCTAACAAGGCAACACGGGTGATTAAAATGTTGTACCCAATAACTTTATTGTTTTAATATTTTTTGAGGTTTATCAAATGACTGATACAGCTAATCGCGTTAAGAAGATTGTTGCAGAACATCTCGGCGTAGAAGAATCAAAAGTAACTGATACCGCCAGCTTCATTGACGATCTGGGCGCAGACAGCCTGGACACCGTTGAACTGGTTATGGCTTTCGAAGAAGAATTCGGTTGTGAAATCCCGGATGAAGCTGCCGAAAAAATCCTGACCGTTAAGGACGCTATCGATTATCTGAACAAAAACGCTTAAATCTTTTAAGCTGCCGATGACTAAACTCGCTTGACATAAAGCGAGTTTTTTCATATAAAAATTAGCTGAAATACCAATTTAATTTTAAGGAAATTCGATGAGAAGAGTAGTTGTAACCGGAATGGGAATGCTGGCTCCCTTTGGCAGAGGCGTTGACTATAACTGGGAAAACATTGTTGCCGGAAAGTCGGCAATCAGAAGAATTGATGAAGATCTTGAATTGTATGACGTGCCGGTCAAAATTGCCGGCAAGGTGCCGATGGGCAAAGAAGCGCACCGGTTTGACCCGGATACGGTGATGGAACCGAAGGAACAACGCCGGGTTGACAAGTTTATTCTCTTCGGGATGGCCGCCGGCATTGATGCCATGGAAGACAGCGGCTGGAAACCGGAAAGCGAGGAAGAACAGTATCGCGCCGGCGTGATGATGGGATCGGGAATCGGCGGTTTGCAGACAATTTACGAAAACTCCGTCATCATCAACGAAAACAAGAGCACTCACCGGGTTTCCCCGTTCTTTATTCCTTCCTGTCTGATCAATATGATCTCCGGCAACCTGTCGATCCGTTTCGGTCTGAAAGGCCCCAACCACGCCTGCGTTACCGCCTGTTCGACCGGTACCCACGCCATCGGCGACGCGGCGGCGATGATTGTCCGCGGCGATGCCGACCTGATGCTGGCCGGCGGTGCGGAATCCGCGGTCAATATTCTGGGGTTGGCCGGTTTTGCCCGGATGAAGGCGGTTACCGCCGATTTCAACGATTGCCCGGAAAAGGCTTCCCGTCCGTGGGACAAGGCCCGCAGCGGTTTTGTCATGGGCGAGGGCGCGGGTGCTCTGGTGCTGGAAGAATATGAGCATGCCAAAGCCCGCGGCGCGAAGATTTATGCCGAAGTTGTCGGCTACGGCATGAGCGGCGACGCTTATCACATTACCGCGCCTTCCGGCGACGGTGCATACCGCGCAATGAAAATGGCGGCCGATCATGCGGCCGAGCACGGGGTGGCTTTGTCCGATATTACCTATATCAATGCGCACGGAACTTCCACACCTGCCGGCGACGTCGGCGAAGCGCTGGCGGTCAAACGTTTGTTCGGTGAAAATATGAAAAACGTTTCAATGTCTTCGACCAAGTCGGCAATCGGCCATCTGCTCGGTGCGGCCGGTGCGGTTGAGGCGGTTCTGACGATCAAGGCGCTGTGCGAACAGACCTGTCCGCCGACTCTTAATCTGGAGAATCCGGCAGACGAAGTTGCCGATTTTGATCTGGTGCCGCTTAAAGCCAAGAAGAAAGAGATCAAAGCCGCGATGTCCAACTCGTTTGGCTTCGGCGGAACCAACTCGTCGGTCGTATTTAAGAAAATCGACGATTAAAAAATGGCCTGGTTAAAGGGACTTGCGGCGACGGCAGCAGTCGCTGCCGCGGCGGCGGGGGTGATGTTTTATCATCTGTTCAACCTGCCGAACGAGCGCGGTACGGAAGTGCAGCTGCTGATTGAAAAAGGTGCAGGATCCCGCCGGGTAGCCGAACAACTGGCGGAAGCGGGGGTGATTTCACACCCGCTTCTGTTTCGTCTGGCGGCAAGGGTAAGCGGATTGGACAAAGACCTGAAGGCGGGGGAATATGTTTTTCTGCCGGGTATTTCGATGCGCGAAGTTCTGGCGATCATCAGCCGCGGCGAAGTGCATTACCGCCGGCTGACGCTGCCGGAAGGTCTGACGACCGCGCGGATGCTGGAACTGATCAGAGCCGAACCGAATCTGGCAGGAGAAATTACGATTGCTGCCGAAGAAGGCGAATTGCTGCCGGAAACTTACAGCTATGTTAAGGGGGACAGCCGCGACAGCATTGTCCGGCGCGCACGTCTGGCAATGGAAAAGACGCTTGAGGAGGCCTGGCGGCAGAACCGGCGGAAGGTTTTGAAAAACCGGCGGCAGTTGCTGACGCTGGCTTCCATCATCGAAAAGGAAACCGGGGTGCCGGAGGAGCGGGCCGACGTGGCGGCGGTTTTTATCAACCGGCTGGAAACGGGAATGAAGCTGCAAACCGATCCGACGGTGATCTATGCGCTGACCAAAGGAAAAAAAGACCTCGGCCGGCCGCTTTACCGCAAGGATTTAAGCGTCGAAAGCCCTTACAATACTTACAAATATTACGGACTGCCGCCGGGACCGATCTGCAATCCCGGCCGGGAAGCGATTTTTGCCGCCGTTCATCCGAGCGATGCCGACTATCTTTATTTTGTCGCCTCGGGTACGGGCGGACATCGTTTTGCCCGCAGTCTGAAAGAGCATAACCGAAACGTCAGTCTTTACAAAAAGGCGATGAAGAAAAAATAACTTGCCAGAAGCCGTGAAAAAAGAGTAACATAAAAAGGATTTTTCATTATTAATTACTCATAATTGCACAGCCTATGAATATTATTGATTTTATTGCCGAAACGGCTCGTTTTTTTGCTGGTTTCAACCGTGTGAGAATCCCCGTAACGGCGTATGGCGGCGGTAAATTCCGTTCCCGCCTTGAAAGAGGTTGTCCGCAAAAGGCAAAAACGGCCGGAAAGCGAAAAGTTCTTTATTCCCGTCGTCTGACCCGCTCTTTGGAAAATTATGCCAAAGATTAGCCGGCAGACGCGGATGATGGTTGAAAAAGCGCCCGTAAAACGGCGCTTTTTTGCATATGCGGCCGGGATCAAAACGGGGAAAAGCGGCCGATTTTTGCAGGGTCGACGGAGATATTGACGAAAAATGCAAAAAGGTGTATAACCGAATGCCTAAAAAGTATATTTAATTAATTATTAATCTGTTTGCCGGACTGTTGCAGTTGTCGGTGAACCCTAAAACATATGTAAAATGAAGAAAGATTTACTGTTCTGGTGCATTGCCGCTTTTTTTACGGCAATGTTGTGTGCGTGCGGAAACAAGAGTGACAACAAACGGGAAATACCGGATGCCGGAGATTCCTTTGAGGTTAAAGACGGATGTTCCGTTTCGGCCGAGGGGGTTGAGGTGTTTAAGCAAAACGGTTTGTTCGGAGTCAAAAATTCGTCCGGAGAAATTATCCTGACGCCGCAATACGGCAAGGTCGTCCATTACGGAGTTTCCGAAGTTTGTGACGACGAATTTGCCTTTTGGCTGCCGGAAAACGTTTCGGTTTACGAATCCGTTCCCGATGCCGAATTGTTTTGCGACCGTTTGAACCTGGTTTTGCGCAAAGACACGTTGAGCGGCATTTTTTCCAAAGACGGACGTGAACTGCTGCCGGTTAAATATCCGGAAATTTATGCCATGTCGGCAGCCGGAAGTTACGCGGTGGTGGAAAACGGCGACTGTCTTTCGGTTTGGAAGGACGGGCGTTTCATCTTAAGCGGCTGCGAAAGCGGCTTTTACGGCACCGATCTGGAAAAAAAGCGGTATGTCTTTGCCGACCGGTTTGGAAAACGCTGGGACTTTTATGATTTTGAGGGCAAGAACCATCAGCGGCTGACGTTAAAAGAGGCGCCGCTCGGGGTCTGTCTGCCTCAGTTTCTGGAACCCGGCCGTTTTCTTGTCGACAATTGCATTGTCAATGCCCGCGGCGGCAAACTGGCGGAATTTCCCGAATGGACGGAAGTCTGCGGAAACTTTCTGCTGGTTCCCGGCAGCGACGGAAAGTATGATGTTTTCTTCAACGACGGTAAAAAACTGACCGAAGGAGTCGATATGGCATATATGTTGGTAACGGAGAACACGCCTCACTTGCCGACGGGAGACATTGTCATTGAAGAAAACGGCAGTTTTAAACTGTATGACCGTAACGGAAAGTTCGCGAACAATGTTCCGGGGGTGGTGCCTGTGTGGGTATTTGCCGAACTGAGCGCTGCCGAACATGAAGGGAAAGTTCCCGTATATTCCGATTACGAATAAGTCAACGGTTTGTCGGATAAAAAAGCCGGTATGTTTTTTAACATACCGGCTTTTTTGGGGCTGTTTACCAGGCGCAGTTCAGACCCAGACCGACGGTCGTCGCATCGTAATCCGAACCGAACGTATAGTTCGCCCAACCGTAAGCCGAAAGCTGATCGGTGAAGCCGTAGCGCCCGCCAAGCTCAATCCGCC
>ERZ1643251.792-NODE-792-length-40862-cov-6.192295_pt1 | contig 40862 bp, 40 predicted proteins | sample MGYA00579261_ERZ1643251 | MGnify/ENA primary metagenome ERZ1643251 (study PRJEB29033, sample SAMEA4952267) | chicken gut metagenome | biome: Broiler Chicken; feature: Gastrointestinal Tract; material: Caecum | place: Ireland | collected 2018 | study: Broiler... | reverse complement strand
GGTCAAATGGCTTAATAAGTGATGATGCATTCGTAGTTTTAAATAATTGGGCCACTAATAATATTTTTAAAGACAGTCCATATGAAACCTTCAATACATTGTTTAATTACGTAAACTCTAACTTTGATAGAGAGGCTGCTAGAAACTATGTAATAGAATATACTAAAAGTCAAAATATAGGTGGAACTTTTATAGCTATACTGTTCGGTGTAATGGCAGGTCTTTTTGGAACAATGATTGTAGGCGCAATATTTTTTGATATAATCACTCCTAATTTCTTGATAAACATTGCATCTAAAAAGGCTGAAAAGTATAACAGAGTTTATGAATCTGTAAAGCAGTACAAGTTAATAAAAGACGGAGTAATAAGTTTAGATGACTTAGAAACTTCAGAAAGCGATACAGATGAAAAGAAGGATAGCAAATTAAGTTTGTCTAAAGACAATGAGAATTTAGAAGATACTGAAAACATGTGGAGTTTAAGCATACTTAATGATATAAAGACTAAAGTATTGTTCCGGTTTGATACGGATGGAAGATATGTTGATACAGCTAATAAAATAGATAAACTTAAGGAAATTCTGGAGAATACTGATAAAGTTGAAGATACTAATGATTCTGATGCAACAATCATAAGTAAAGTAAATTGGTTCTGTAGAAGATATGGTAAAATCATAATAGATAGTGGAAATGCTATATACAAGCTTGACAATCCTTTGAGTCGTAGTGAAAAAGCGGATAGACTTTTAAAGTATGTAGCAATATCTATTGATAGTATATACGATACAAAGGTAGCTAGTTCCGAGACTGAAGTAGATGTATCGTTGAATACAATAGAAAACCTTATGAAACTTGATGGACTCAATTGAAAAATTTTGTTTATTGATTTAGCAGAAGATAAATAATAAAAATACTTAGACTTGACAAAGTTAAAAATTTATGATATAATAAATGTGATAATATAGTAATAGTGTAGTAAGATATAACAAGTTGGGGTGTTTAGATATGAGCGTTAATGTAAAAGATGAAAGCAATAAAGAATTGTTCAGAGGACAGTTAAAGTTTTTTATCAGCAGACTGGTCGGAGTTGAGTCAATCAGGTATCTGGACAGAGCAATTCGATATAAGGATAACAATGAAAAATTTGTGAAATACTTAAGAAATTCAGTATTCGGCTCAAATGGTTTATGCGACTTTGAAGGTGCAAACAAAGCAGAGTACAGTTTAAGAATAGTCTTCAGCTGTGTGGAAGACTTCGGAGTTGGAAGAAACGGCAAAGTTGATTTCAAGTTCAAGCTTCAGGATAACCCTGGAGAAAAGTTGAATATCAGTAACGAATACTTTGTAGAGCATTTCAAATTGGAATACTACGAAGTAATTGTTACAATACCCGAGAGTTTCAAAGGTAGAACAGATAAATTTGTTGATGTAGTCAATAGAGCTTTTAAGCCGTACGTAGACGAAGGATTCTACTATATGGAAGATGGAGGCTGTATAGGTGCCTACATTGGAGATAATGGAATGACAAAAGAAGTTTATGTTCGGCCAATCGTTAATAGGTCGAAACGTTGTAAAATCGGAGAAACAGAGATCAAAAACGTAAGAGACAAAGAGAATATTAACAATGCTTTTGATAAAGAGAATATTAACAATACTTTTGATAAGAAGAGTTTAGTTAACACTTTTGAATATACAAAAGACGTGAGAGAAAAACCTAAGCCTCTGTGCAATATGTGCAAGTCTTTTAAAAGCTTGAACCCATTTTGTCCTCGATATGTACAGTGTAAAAATCAGATGTACTAAGTATAGATAACAAAGATACTTAAGAGAGTGAAAGGAATCATAGGTAGTTTACATGGCTAAGTCATTGAAAAGATATACAAAGGATGAGAGTAGAAAATACTTTCAAGACCTTGACATTGACATTCGTGATTCGGTTTTAGTCAAGCCGTTCAGACCTGGCAAAGAGATTTTAAAGCTTTTGAGTAAAGCTGATACTCCTGAGAAGATTTATGATTCTTATGAATCTGCTTTGAAATACTATGGAATTACGAATAAAGCAGAGTTTATGTGCAATTACTACTCTTACATTGCAGCTACTGATAACTCAGTGGACAATACTGAAATGGCAATAAACTTTGCTAAAAATGGAACAGAACTTGCAGATAGTTTTAACTACTTAAAGGTTCCGTTTGTATACAAAGTAGCTATAGAGGTTAACAGACGAGTAAGTAAGAAAGTCGATTTTATTGAACAAGTAATACGTATATTAACTTGGGCAATTATAGATGGATTTTTGATTTCTACTTATCAATATCTGGTAAGTACAGGTATTTGTGAAGCAACAGTTGTAGAAGCCTCTTTTGCAATGGCGGCTTTGGCTGTTGTAACTTATATTACATTACATCCCAAGTGGGGTCTACTCAATAAGCCTATCAAATGGGCATCTAAGCTTTTTAGGAAGGTCTTGTTGACTAAGCCTTTTATCAGAAAAGACTTCAATGAAGTTTATGATTATGTACAGGCTTATGAAGCTTGGGACAGTAAGTTCAACTTCTTTACTGATAGATTCTATAAGAACAGCGTAAAAGAAGCAAAAGAACTGCTTATGAGCCATGAATCAGACTTGACAGATGATGAGCTGTGCTCGAGGTTGAAGGACTTTAATCCCAATATTCAGGGCAAAGACTTTGAATGGGAATTGTTTAAGACTTTCAAGTTTGCAGAGACTTTTGTAGGAACTGACTGGAAATATAGATACTTGTCATTCGTGGAAACTGATAAAGACCTTCTGGATTCTACCTATACTTTGGAAGAAGCTAGAAATAATCTTAAAGAAGATTTTGCAAAGCTTTACAATATCGACAGTGAGAGCAAAGTAAATTACCCCGCTGTGTTTAAGTCAGTACTTTTGAATACAAAGTATAAACTTTCAGAAAAAGATAAAGAATCCGTAATTGAGCATATTGCTTCTGCTGGTATTGGTTTCTTTGTAATAGCTGGACTCCTTGGATTTGGAGAAACGGCAGAGGGTGTAATAGGTTTGTTCCCTATAATGTCGGCTACAATCTATTTTTCTGCTGTGGATGGATATTCAAAACTTCTAAAGAGAGTAAGACCTTTAGACAAGGAAGAATATGTTTATCATAATGTCGTAGATTATATAGAACGAGCAGATGAAATTGATAGTGCTGCTTTGAAAGTTTATGGTATAATACCTGAGAAAACTAAGGCTAAGGCAATTAAGATTGGTAAAAGCGCAAAGGATTTTGTTAAGTTAGACGTTACAATTAAGCCTTGTGACAATGAGAAGACTGGAAAGACCTTTGAACATAAGGAAGAAACAGTTACTTTGAGCAAAGAAAACATTGAAATGATTAAGAATCCTAAGAATGAAATATATTTCGATGGTGACTACACATCTACAAATGATAGAATAGTCAGTTGTTTTAGTAACAAGCTTACCGAAATTCGAGGAAAGAAGTTTAAAGAAAATAAGGCAGATAAGTTTAAGATTAGACTTATGAATATAAGGTCGAAACTTAACAATCTGAACGAAATACTTAAGAATCCTGATGGGTACTTTAGTAGTGACGTAGATATCTGTAAGAAGTTCTACAGACTTTACCTTCCTGGAATTTCAAATTCTTTTGAGTCTTTGAAGAAACTTAACGAAACAGAGTTGCAGTTGGAATATATGCAGAAACTTCTTGATACTGTAGATGATATACTTACTGGAATTTTGGATGCAGTCGACGAGAGTGTTAAGTTAAACGTTGATGTGGAACTTGATACCCTTGAAAGATTGAAAGAGATCCATGGTTTAGTGAGTAACGCTTAAAATAAGGGAGATACATTATGAAATCTGTTAGCAACAGTGACTTTGAAAAGATTATCAAGTACTATAATGATAACCCATCAGTTATAAGTGCTAGATACATTGGGGTAAGTGACCTATTAACATTTCATAATGAAGATGAACAGATTGACCCATTGTATATAGCAAATAAAGTAATTGGTGGCGGAATTAACAAAACACCGTCTGAGATACGAGACTATTACAATGGAATGGTAAACAGAAACGAGTTCATCAAGCTCGATTCTTGGGGAGTATCTAAGCTTAATGCTTGGATGAATAACAGATACAAAGATTGGCTTAAACCTGCAAATTTCGGGGTAAACGTTGTAGTAATGTTTAAACTTCTCCGAGATCAATGGTTTATCAACAGGTATTTGATTTCTAAGCAGTACGAGAAGGATAAAGAGAATTTTAAAAACAGTAAAATCTTTTTATTTTATTGGGCAATAATTAACCTTATTCCTGCTTTGTCTTGTATGGGAAGCATGATGCTTTATGGTTTCAGTATTATACCTACGATAGTTGGAATTGTATGCAGTTTAAGCTTTGTAGTATCTTTGATATTCAGGGATCGTGGCAGTAAGATACTTGCAGCGCTCAAGGGTTTGACTGATAAAGGCTGGTATACTATTGACTATAGATACCCTGTTAAAGATAAATATACTTGCAAGATTTTATCAGGTATAGAAAATGCAGGTGTTGTAGACTTAACAGTAAATAATCATTCTTATGAAGTGATTACAAAAGTCAATAAGCTGGCTAAAGAGGCAATAAATTATTGTCTTATGTATGACTTGATAGTCTTAAACGAATTGCATCATGGTCGTTCTGACTTGTGTGCGCCATTAGGTTATTCTACGTATGACTATAGCAAGTATACTGACAACGCTGTGGAAATTTCTAATTGGTTAAGTAGTCAGGTTGATAGACGATTTGTACCTGCTGAATATAATGCAGACATTGAGTATGAGTCAAGAACAGTGAAAGACTGTGAAGATACAAATGCTGATAAATCAAGTACTACAGAGGTTAAAGCTGACGACTTTTCAGAGTTTAAGAGAAACATTCTGGAGTTTAAGAACAGTTTGGAATGTGTGCGTATTGAAGTTGTTCATGACGATGATATTATGAATAAAATCAATAAAATTGAAGTGTTGCGCTATGATGAATCGGTGTCTGATACAGACAAACGAAAAATTGACAGTTTTGTTAGACGCTATGGCACTATAACAAAAGAGTTTGTTGGCAGTTTGAAAACCTTGAAGGCTGAAGATAAACATGCTATGGCTAAAGAGTTTTTAAGTACTATGTCAAGTGGAGCAGATGCTTTGATAAGCAAATGCAATAGTAACAATGAGCTAGACTGTAGTGTTCAACTCGAAGTACTTAGAAATGCGTTGAAACTCGACGGTTTATCAGATGACTCTGACGATTCTATGAAAGTAACTACTTAAAATATTCGACGAGCTTAATAAACTCATAATATCGGCTGACGTATTTACTCGTTGGCCGATATTTAGTATTAAAATAAAATATAAAAATGCGATTGGAGAAAAGAACTATGTCTATGTATATTTTCGGAGATACTCATGGTTCAGTTGATATGTATAAAATGATGCCGGAAAACTTTGTAGACGGTAGGAATCTTACCCGTAGTGACTATGTTGTAATTACAGGAGACTTTGGAGTGCCTTTTGTAACGCATGGACCTAATTGGTACTTTAAGCAATCAGACAAGACAATGATTAAAAGGTTAGCAAACTTACCTTTTACGATATTATTCGTTGACGGAAATCATGATAATCATAATTTTTGGAGGGTTCAGACCAGACAAGAAATGTTTGGTGGACGAGTTCAGAAGTTAAGGGGAACAGATAATGTTTATCATCTCATGCGTGGAGAATATTATATCATAGATGGAATAAGCTTTTGGACAATGGGTGGAGCAATGTCAATAGATAGACATCTCAGGACAGAGGGTAAAGATTGGTGGCCTGGTGAGATGCTAAATAAGACTGAGGAAAATCATGGAGTTGAGACTCTTGAAAAACATGGTGGACATGCGGATGTTATAATAACTCATACTCCTCCTAGCGTAGCTTTGAATTATATAGATGCTTATAATAAAGGCAAGAGACCAAGTGAGCAATTCCATGTATACAATGGTTTACAGGATAATGTCGCAAGATATTTAGATTTTATCAGACAGAATTTCAGTTATAACAGATGGTTTTGTGGTCATATGCATATTGATTTTGAGATACCACAGTTAAAGATGAACCTGCTTTATGAAAATCCAATAAGACTTTACTAAAATAATAATACAATGGGGAGTAAGAGACATGCAGATACTTGAAATATTGAATAACTTTTAGAATTGGTTTAAGACTAAAGAAAAGCCAATAACAGTTTATATGTGCAGGCCCAAGGTCGGTTATAAGGTATACAATAAGTTTTTAAATCAGACCTATTATACTTCTGCTCAGTAGCAGTTTGTTATAAGTAGAACAAGTGGAGAAAGATGGATAGTAACTGGTAAAGATTTATAGAGCTGTTATAAATTTTAGAATGGCGAAAAGGTTACTTAGGAATCTTTAACCTCGAAACTTAGGGCTGATGGAACAATAGATTGGCAGAAAATGACAGGCATTTAGGAAAAATCAGAAAACTTTTGGGCAATTCAAATACCTTTAGAGCTTGTAAATCAGCCTATGATAAATATGGAGTTAGAGTTTGGAGCAACTGGACTTGGTGGAATAGTTAGAGACAAGATAATTTATATAAACAGGCAAGGACAGACCCACGGTGACGGTGATTTTTTAGTAGCTCCTGATGTAAATGGGTGTCCAGACATAACAAAATTAAGAATAATCAATGGAGAATTGTTTAGTACACTATACGATATGAGTTTCTATCGTGGGCAATAGTAGTTAAAGCCTAGGCGTATTCAAAAACCTCAGTAGTTAAGCAGTGATGATGCATCTTAGATGTTGAGTGATACAGTATAGGATGCTTAGTAGGCTATAGAAGTTCAGATAAGTAAACTTAAGATATTATCTGGATAGACAGATAGCAATTAGAAAGATACAGTTATAGTGATACCTAATCAATTGTTCATTAGAATACCAAAAGAAACGTCTAAGAGAGCAAAAGTTAATGACATCCAGGATTGGTTTGAATCTCAAGAATGCTAGTTAGATTCTATTAAAAACTGGGTAGTTATACAGTTAGATAACGAATATGTAATAAAGTAGTTTAAGTAGAAACTTATAAACAAATACGGATGTAGCTTTAAGATTAAAAGTGATGCTGAAATAATTGCATAGAATGGCTTAAAAATTCAAGAAGATAAGCTTAGTAGTATTTTGAATACTTATGCTAAAGAGTTGCAGGAGTTTATGAATGATAGAACATAGGAAATGTGTGAAGACTTTTAGATGACTTTAAGTATTTGAAAAGGCTTGTAGAAATTTAAGATATAAGGCTTTTCTTGACAAATATTACTTCTTAATGACAATTAAATCTTACTTATAAATACTTGTTTAAAATCTTAAAAATCTATAATGGCTAAAATTATAAAAATTTAATAAAACTTTTGTATATGTTGATTAAGGAGTGATACTTATGATGAAACGGTTAGGCGTTAGATTCGTGATAGTTGGACGAATCTTAAAAGGTAGAGATACAGTTGGATATGACTTGATGACTTCTAATTCTGGAGTTATTCCTACTAGAAAAGAGCAGGTACAGATGCTAGCTTCTCAGGGGTACATTGCAAATGCTACTGCTCAGCTTAGAAACAATGAGGTTAAACTTATTGGACAGGGAACTAATCTTAGCAAGTTAAAGAGCAGACAGTTAGGAACAAGAGAAACAATGTCCTAAAGAAAAAGATAGGACAAAACTTCGAGATTGGTAATTGAATCAATGTGGTTTAGTTTGGAGGACACACTATGACTAACAGAGCAGTTTAGATATATGACGACAATCCAGAAATGATTAAACTTAAGAGTGATACAAATGACATTCAAAACTGGAAAGTTGTACGTGAGAGTTTCAGACAGTTTGATGCTGAAAGACCAGGGCCGGGTATAATAGTTAGGAACCGCGATACTGAAATGTATTATAGAACTACTGAGGAATATCCTTGGCTTATTCATGGAATTGGTGATGAAATCTATGTAGATAGTGACGATTTAAAGTTAGAAGACTTGACAGGACACCCAATCAAATTCAGTAGAAATAGTACAATACCAAGTAATCCTGGATATATCACAGTTAGAGTTGCTGGGGCTAAACATTAGGATAGCCTTAAAGGTTCTTCTGCTGTAGACCTTCAAAACTGCAGACAGTTTTATGCTTTTTATTTAAATCCTAATAAATATGATGATAAGGCACTTAACGAGTTTACATTGACAGTAAACAACGAGTTTAGTAGAGGTTCAGTCTGTAATGGAGAAGTTAAGAAATAGATATATGGTTTAGGAAACTTCTTAGTATGCAGAACATATGGAGAGATGCATAAGCCAGATTTTACGACAATAGACTTAATACCTGGGGATGAATTCATATAGAGATTCAATGCTAAGCCTTTTAAATTAAAGAAAATCGACGAAGCTATAGATAAATACAATAGAGATGAGTTGCTGGGCAATAGACATGTGAAGATGCCTAAGTAGGAAATCGTAATCATTACAGAGAATGATAAACTTTTAGAATCTAGAAGAAATACTGAAAGCAAACTAGAAGAAAAAGAAGATTTCCTGAGAAAACTTAGTGATGAATTGTTTAATACTTAGGTAAAACCTTTCTTACGTGAAGTTCCTGAACAAAGCAGTAACTTTAAAGAGCAGAGACGTAATGCAAGCGGTAAAAACTATAGATTGATAGTTAGACCTAACGGACATGACATTACAAAGTAGAAATATCTGTGTGCTACTGGAAGGGATATTCCTGAGGAACTTAGAAATAAGTACAAGTAGATAGATATGTATACAATGTTTAAGTGTTAGAACGACTTGGTAGCTTTTAAGCTGGTCGAGATAGTTATAGCGAGATAGTTTAATGATTTAGATAGCGATAACAAGTTATCTATTAAGTCAATACTTACTTTGAAGAATAAAAAGACTGGTAAAAAGAAGATACTCAGTTTTGTGGAGAATTACAGTGGTTAGAATGCTGTAAAAAATATGGTTATGACTTAGTATAATAATATAAACAAAGGTTTCAAGTGGATGGACAAGAAGTTATCTGATATGGAGGCTTAAGATGTTCTGGAGTGACTAGAAAGCGCAGAAAGCTGCTAGAGAAGATGGACTTAAGAAATTATATTTTGACCTAGCAAATATAATTGGTTCTGATAGTAGATGGGTAAAAGTCAAAGAGAAAAGATATTTAAGCTGGTTTGGTTTACCTTAGATTGGAACTAAAGCAGTAGATAGTCTCACTGGAAATATAGTTAAGACATCCCAAGAGAAACCTTACTTAATATATGGGCCAATAGGTTCAATAAAAGCTGTTTAGGAGCTTGAGTTAAAGAGTAATTACTGTCAGTTTTAGGCAATAGCTGATATGAAACCTATAACAGACAGATATTTAGATAGTTTAGCTGTTAACGGAAAGATAGATTGGCAATGTATATAGAATAGACATTATGGACAGTCTAAGTGGGTATTTTACCCTGACCCTAGAATATATGGGATATCTACTATAAAGAATGTAGACTTAACGATTTAGAATAAGTATAATAATCCAGACAAAATTATACTTAATAGTGAAAATGTTAAATCTGGACATGCTTTAGGAGATTTCGTTATAGCAGACAGTTTAAGAACGAGCGAAGATTTACCTGACTTATAGACTATAAGAGTTTTGAACGGACAAGAGTTTATAAACATGTTCGATATGAGAAGTTTCAAGAGTCTTTAGGGAAAAGCTGGTAAATACTTAGTAGAAAGTAAGTCTCCTAAGGGTTCATTGATAAAAGACCTTGATGTGAGATTGCAAAGATCTTCTAGTAAGTTTGATGAACTTAAAAATAGAATAGAGACTTATGCTTCTGAACTTAATGAATATTACTATAGAACTCAATTAGAAACTTAGAGCAATTAGATAAAATTTATAGTACAGGTAGTAAACGGATATACCCTTGGATTTATAATAGTGTTTAAGGGTGATGAGTTTAATCAGGCCGAGATTCAATATTTCGAGATGAGCAGAGATTAGATACTCAAGAAAGTTCAGAAGACAGGCACAATAAATGTAGATAGCTTTATGAACTTTGTAGATCGTAAAGTTAAAAATTCTGGATACAGTTCAGAATAATAAAAAGAACTTAAAAAATAATAAAAAGAACTTAAAAAATGGAGGAAATCACAATGGAAAACAAGATGAATCAAATTATTACGAAAGATACGCTTAAGGGTTATGCTGATGAACTCAGTCATACCGTGACTGCTTGGGCAGAAAAGAATCCTGGACTTTTCTCGTTGTCTGATATAAACTGGAGTAATGAGATTGAAAGCTATGGTCGTTTCGGATTTGTGCTGAATACTTACGACAAATACCATTTGGAAGTTAGAGTAAGTCGTGTGGACATAAATGAGGTATACGCCCATGGAAATGGTGAGTCTTTGTATACTCTTAGCTTCTTCTGCAAGGATAGTTATGACAAGTCTGGAAATCATTTAACTGACTCGATTGGCTTTGAGTTTAAGGATATCTTGAGTATTATAAATGCTAAGCTTGATGCTTTGGTGGATAAATCTGCTGAAGATTCTGGATGCAAGGATTTGAGCAAGTATGCAGACCTCTTTAACACTTTCTAACTAAATATAAAGTTATTAACTCAAGGGGGTTAAGTCAATATGCTTTCTAATGACAGTATAAACTGTAGATGTATCGGAACCTAGTCAAATAAATCTGGAACAACTTATGATATAGTGAGTTATGCAGGAAACAGATTTATAATGACAAAAGCTGAGTTATTAAGATACATTAAATCTGGTAATATAACAGTAGAAAATATAAGAGTTGACTCCCTTGATAGGGTTTATATAGACGAAAAGAAAGGGAGTAAGAATAAAAATATTTAGCGCTTTAGTTCTTAATAAGGAGTAACAGTTATGTATGATGTATACTCTACTGAAGTTTATGAAACTCAAGGAAAGTTATTTGAGATAGTAAATGATATGGATATAGATACTGAAGAATTTGTAACTAGATTCATGCATAGCAAGCTAAGAAATCATTTGGATATTAGGTAGGCTTACTATTGTAATTTAAGCGCGACTGAAATGCTCGAGATACAACTTAGTCAAGGTAAATATCGTCCAAAGAGAGTGGGTTATGATCCTATAATGTGCAATTGGGTTGGAGAATTTTATTAGCTGTTTGCAGATTTTACTGGACTACCCAGTTCAAAGGTGATTCGAATATTACCGTTTAAGAAACTATATAGAATGAGCTTAGTACTACATGATATGGACATTAAGTTAGCTGTGGACAAGGTAGCAAGTCGTATGAATAGAGATAGTACTACAAAAGAGAGGGTATAATACGATGAATGTTATATGTTTTCATTCTCCTGGTGAAGAATATAACTATTTAAGTAACTGGTACTACAGTGAATTTACAATAAATGGCATAACATTTAATAGTGTAGAACAGTATATGATGTATCATAAAGCAGTTCAGTTTGGTGATACAGTGACGGCTAGAGAGATTATGAAAACTAAGTCTTTTGGAAGAATGAAAGAACTTGGTAGAATGGTCAGAAATTATGATGATCGTGTCTGGTCTGCTGTTAGGTATGACATTGTAAAAGAAGGAGTACTACTTAAATTTAGCCAGAACCCAGACCTGGCTAAGAAGTTGTTATCCACTGGAGATAGCTTATTAGCTGAGTGTGCAGTTCATGATACTATTTGGGGTATCGGAATTAGCATGAGAAGTAAGAATAGAACTAATCCTGATATGTGGAAAGGACAAAACCTTTTAGGTAAGATACTTATGGAAGTTCGTGAGATACTTCGAAACAATTAAGTAAATCTTTTTAATATAAAATATACTTTATAAAAATTCCTGTCAGACTAGTTGAAAGTTTAGTTTGATGGGAATTTTGAGTATAGATAGGGTAGATGGGTTTAAAGAAAGAGGTTAAAATGCCACCAGCCGGGCAGAAATGGGTCAAATTTTGATTTTTTTGTTGAGGGTGAGGTGGTTTAGGGTAAGAGAAAAAATTGAAATTCAGGGGGTTTTTCAAGGGGTTATAGGGTGGTAGGAAATTTGGGAATTTCTGGCAAATTTTAGTGACCTTGATGAAAAACCGGGAAGAATTTTTAGCAATATAAAAACTAGTTAATATGTATAAGATACAATAGTAATAAGAGTATAAACTTTAACGGAGGTGACAATCTTATGGTATTCAGGGCTTGTCAAGATATGAAGGACGCAAGCGGCAGAGTTACGATAGGGTATAGTTTAAGCAGTCCCACGGGAGAAATAAGGTTTATGACTAATAAACAGATTAAAGACCTTATAAACTCTGGAAATGTTGTTATTGGACTTAAAATTGATAAAGCAGGCAGACTAATAATAGATAGAAGCGGTTATGGGGCTATCAATGCAAGAAATAGGGTAGAGGTACTGTCTGGAGAAAAACTTAAGCATGCTGCTATCAAGAGGGCTGGTAAATTTAAGAGAAGAAAATATGTTTAGAGTATTGTAAAATTCTGTCTAGAAAAACCTACTAATCGTGTAATGTTGATTCATGGACTTAGACGAACAGGAAAGACTATATAGATGAATCATGCAGTAATAGACTGTATTAGGGCTGGAATAGATAGTAAAAGGCTACATATGCTATAGGTTAGTAGACTTAACAATAAAGAAGTAGTTACTTGTGATGAAATTGATAATATAATCAGGAATATTTTAACTAGTGTGAGTGATCCTATCATTTTCATAGATGAAATAACTTTTGTAAAGGATGTTGTTAACTACTTAAATAGACTATAGGACTTTTACGAAGAAGCATAGTTTATCTTGACTGGTACAGATAGCTTCGTGTTTAGTACTGCGGTGAAAGATACATTATTTGGCAGAGCTATAACGATACATACTTAGTATATAGGGTATCAAGAGTTTAAGAGTTTATTGCCTGAATAGAGTTTAGATGACTATATAAGGGGATTGATATTTACAAATAATGCTTATTATACAAGTAGTGAGTATATAAAAGATATTAAAGAATAGACTTATGGAAATATAATTGGAACAATAGATAGAAGTAAAGATTACTTTTTTGGTAATGCAAATCAATATATAGGATACATTTAGAAGATAAAAGGTGAAGACTTACTATATATTATATTCAATATTTTGTCTACTATAACAAGCCCTAAGGATAATAAAGACTTTGTAAAATCTTTAAAGTCTTTAGGTGGCGCTAAAATACGTTTTATAGCTAATACTACTGGAGCGTAGTGGGATGATATACCTAAGAGATAGTCTGAGCTGGCAAATAGAAAATTAAAGCAGCTTAAGTATGTGATGGATATACTTCAAGAATTAGATGTAATTAAACAAGTGGATAATTTAGCAATAAAGCTGATAGATGCAGACCAGCTAACTAATAAGGGTTTTGCTAACTAATAAGGGTTTTAAGGTCATTACAGAAAAAGAAATATGCTGTGTAATTCAGAGTATAGCTTTTTAGATATGCTAGCAATGCGTTGCAAATAAGGAAAACTTAACTGGTATACTTAATGAGAACTTAGTGCTAAGCTGTCTTTAGATGTTGTATGGCAATAGATTATATGATGGACATAAAAATTATGAGATAAACGAGACTGGATATTTAAAATACAGTGTGAAAGGTATTGAGCATGAGATAGATGCAGTGTTGACCTTGAAGCAGGATGCATACAGTAGTGAGTATGACTTGATAGAAGTTAAGTCTGGTACGTATCCGAGACTTGACTACTGTAAACATCTACTGGAGGACAGTGATAATTTACCTAAAGAGTTGTCTGATAAGAGCTTAATACATAAGAGAATAGTGATATACAATGGAATAAGTTGTGAGAAATACGGAGTTCAGTTCGTAAACTTAGAGGAATTTTTATTAGACCCATGTAAATGGTTATAATAACTTAGGGAGGTTTAGATATGCTAGAGGTTTATAAAATGGGTGTACCTATATATCAAGAAAATAATCGTAGAGATTACCCTAAAATACTAGGATATTATTTACATACTCCTACTGGAGAGTATAAATACTTTACAAATAGTGAGATAAAGGCCATGATTTATAGAGGGGCAAAGGTAGAAGGACTTAAAATAAATAACGCAGACAGACTAGTAAGGTGTAAAAAACAATAATTAAAGATTGAGACCTAAAGTAATGGAGTGATATTCGTGGTGAGAATAGACTTAAAGAATAAGCTAGACTTAAGAAATGTTTAGTTTAATCATACTACTCCTAGCGGTCATACAGACGGAATGTTGTATAAAGCAAATATAATTCAAAGGAATTCAGTTTATTATATTAAGCTAGGATAGTTTAATCTGAGCAATGGGTTTTATGGTATTGAGCCTATAATAGAGTTAGTTAATTCTAGAATAGGTCAGTTGCTTAGACTCCCAGTTTTGGAGTATAGATTGTATGATTAGTATGTAGATATAGATAATCATGTGTACAGAACTTTGGCTTAGATAAGCAAAGACTACTAGATTAGAGTAGATGCTTCTGGAAAAATTGTAAAATACAATAAAGATTAGATAGAACAAATGTTTAATAGTGTTAAGTATACTAAAAATTTGAATACTCCTTTACAATTAGTACAATAGCTTGGATTAGATTTGGAGATATACAAGCAATTTGTATATGATTATATTATATGTAATATGGATAGACATGGTAAAAATACTGAAATACTTATAAATTAGAGAAATCCTAGAGATATTAGAGTAGCTCCTTTCTTTGATAATAGTTTTACAGTATTGTTGTAGAGATACAGTTCAGGATATAAAAGTAATTTTTAGTTTAATGATAAAATGCCTGTTAATAATTATATAGGATATAACAATTTACTGGATAACGTACTTAGTATAGACAAGACAATAGTAGTTAGACGACCTAGAAAAGATGATAGACAATTATTATTTCAAGGTCTACAGTCCGTAACAAGTAGGAGATTCAGAGATTATACTTGGGAAATGCTTAATGATAGAGTAAATAGCCTAAGTAATATAGGAAATAACTATATAAGAATGGTTTAACATAGTAATGGAGTGATATTCGTGGCAAAGAGAAAAGATGACTTTTTTGATCCAAACGCTAGCTTTGAGCAGTATTTCCCACCTTACAAGAAAACTAAATACTATTAGAATCAGTTATATCGTGTATATGATAGAGGAATAGGCGATGACGAGCCTGATAATATCCTTGTAGGTTATATAAGGCTTCCAGACAGAGAAAATATAACTCTTGACTTTTTACCTAATCTTAAAATAATGCATATACCTATATTTGCTTGGTATGAATACTCTAGAGGAAATCCTCATTTTAAGGGTGAAAAGGTGTATCAGTGGGTATGCAATAGAGTGACTCCACCATATAGACATGGCATCGAATTTATGTTAAAAAACTGTGGAATAGACGAATACGACGCAATTAGTTTGTTTGTATGGGCTGATGGAAAATTTTCAAATGACAGTTATTATATAGTCCCATGCAATGAGGATAAAGAAGAAACTTATAAGAAATTGATGAAAGTCAAGAGGTTCAATCCTCCCGAGCAGTAGAAAACTCCTGATTGGTTTTAAGTGTTATAATAAAATAATTTTTGATTTTTTGTGGGGTGTACAGTATGAATGCCAGAGATGTACTTTTAGATGAAGCAAGGAATCATAATAATTGGAAACGGACTTGTAAAAAGAAGTATGATATATGGATGTGTATGCCTGGACCTGGAAAGAATGTAACTAATTTCTTAAAGGGTTCTCATTATGTTACGAATGAGAACAAACCTTTTGTTTTGAGTGGTACTGTGGGAGAGTGTTGGACAGTAGATGCTAAGAAACTGTTTAAGACTTACAGACTATTTGGAGGTCAGCCTTTAACAGTTGATTATTTAAAGAGCAAGATGGTTAATGGAAAACTAGACTGGATTCATCTTGAAACAGTTGCAGATGGTCAAGTAAACTGGGCATTTTTCTTAAATCCTAGAAAATATGGAGTTCAGGCAGTAACTAATTTCCCTGTACAGACTTCTTGGGGTGAAACTTTACTAGCTAATCGTCCAGAAGTTAAACATGGCATGGGTGATTTCCTAGTATGTACTGATAATAATGGATTGCCGAACTTTAATGATATGTGGGTAGTCAATGGAGCAATATTCCCAAATACCTATGATATGAGAGCATTTCCAGGTTTAACTGGTGGACAGGTGAAATAGGGTAGACAGACTACCCATAGACCTAATACTAGAGTACTGTAATAAAACTTAGTATATTAAAATATAAGCTTATAAATTAAATATGTAAAAACATTTGGTGGTGTTAGAATGGCTTTAAAATACAGAGTAATAGCTAGAGTATATAAGGGAACTAAACTTGATCATTATAAGTAGATATGCAGTAATGGTCAACAGAGAGAACTTGATAAAGAGCAATTAGCTTATCTAGCAGCTAAAGGACAGATAGAAAATTTACAAGCTTATATAACTAAGGATGACGTAGAATTTAAAGGTATAGGCATTAACATAAATGATTTACCTGTTGAAAGATTAAAGAGTGACAGTGTTTTAGAAAAAGAAGACGCTGCTGCAAAGAAAGATTACCTTGTAACCTTGATAGGTGCCTTGATGAACGGAAGAACACTTGTAGGATATTATGCTAAAACAGCTGATGGTCAGAAAGGTACATTCTAGAAAGAGAAAATAATAGAGATGGCAGACCAAGGTTTAGTTACAAATGCTGTTGCAGTTATGAGGAATGGCGTAAAAGGTATAAAGGGTAAAGCAGGGTTTAAATTGTAGACCTTGAAGATATACCAGAAAGGCGATAAATTAGATTAAGATACTCAATAACAATTAGAGCAATTAGCTGGGTTGATATAAATGAGCAATAAGATAAAAGGTGGTGACTGTTAATGGCTAGATATGCTCAAGGGTTTAAGTATGCAAGATATTCTGCTGTTGGCAGAATCACTAGTTCTGGTAAGAACGTATAGTTTGTGTTATTTGACAAAACAAATTCAAGTAGACTTGAAGCTAATAGAGTTCAGACAGCCTATTTAATTGGTAAGGACATGATAGATAATATGACCTGTACAGTTAATGTAAAAGGCGGAGTTTAGTTTGAACTAATAGACGGTTCTATAAAGATGTTACCTGTTTTACAGGATAGAACAGTTCAAAAGATTCAGGATAGCGAGAAATATAAGATTATAGCTCTTATAAAAGATGGAAAAAGAACTTTAGGATATAGGGTTCAGAAAGGTAATGAAAAGCCTTTAAACTTACAGGCTCTTCAGCTTGAGCAATTGTAGAATAGTGATAGACTTTTAAATGCTAAAGTAATAACTAATAATGGACAGAAACAACTCTTAGGAATTGGAATAAAGCTTAGAGATTTACCAGTTTATACTCCAGGAGATTTGGCTGCTGAGCAAGTAGCTGGAAAGCTTACAGGCAGTACAAATTAGCTTAAGACATTACTTGGAAAGTACGGAACTACGAGAGTTCCACCTTTATACAAGCAAAGAATATTATTAGACGGTGAATATAAAGAAATCTATTAGTTTACTGGAAAAACAGAGACAGATAAAGAAGCAGACCTTGTGTTAATGAATGTGCTAAAGATGTAGCAGTTTAAGGTCATGCTATACGCTGTGGTTATAGTAGAATAGAGGCGTACAAATCAGATGGCAGTCTGGTGTGGGATACCTGATGCATCTACAAGAAACTTAGACGAGTTGAGAAGGGCTACTAGACGTGAGTATTCTGCTTCTGAGCTGCTAACTGAAGGATATTATGACTTTAATAATCATAGATATACAGATTATGCTAGAGTGATGTATTGCAGACTTAAGTACATCTATAAAATTTAGGACAAGCGTAAACCTGACGAATCTTACTATTTGATATAGAATATTTAGTAGAGTAGCTGTGCTGAAATAGTAAATTAGAAGGCTTTAGAACAGTTCAGACTTACTTTGGATAGAAGATAGTTAGGCAATATAATAATAGCTCAATAGTTGAATATACTCAAAATTAAGGATAGAATACTTTACGGTATAACTGGTAAAACCTTTGGACTTGGAAATACTGAAAATAGTGTTGAAGCAGGCGATAAAGTTAGAGATAATCGTAAAAATCAGTTTAATACTGAGTAGAATCCCTTTAAGAATATGGATAATATCTGTAGTTCTGTAATATAGGTACTTGCAAAAAATACTAGAACTACTTATACTTAGTAGCTGTAGTCTTGGTAGAAAGATATAGATAAGCAGACCGGAAATAAGATGATTCAAAAGATAGCTACTTTTAATATAAACGGAACTCCTAAGTTTAAAGTAAGATTCTTAGCAGTATAGTTTAATGGACAGCTTGGAGATATATTAACAATGCAAGTTGTTAGGTCAGGCAGTCAAAGTAGAACTCAGGACAATAAAAATATTTAGATGAGGTTAAATTTGAATCAATTAAATAGTGATGAACAAATAGAAAACTAGTTGAGCAAATTATTAGTACTTCTCAATAGTTAAAGTATATTAAATAAATACTAAGTGGGGGCTAATGAATGAACTACGAACTACTTAGACAAGGAGCTAAAGCATTGAGAGTTGACTATGCTCCTTGTCAAGTAATTTAGACTTTCTAGAGTCTAGATGCTATAATAAGATACTTAAAAGAAAATGGAGATAGGCTATATGGAATAAATGCACAAGTCTTCTTTATTGGAAAGACTAAGAAATTTTTAGATATAACTGACTTTTCAGGAAAAAGATATGCAATATATCCTGGTGCTTGGTTTACAATAATACTGATAGATTGTTTATCTCCTTGGAATAAAGATGTACTGCCTCCATATACCGAGGAAATCTTTATTGAGAATGTTTTTGGAGAGGAAAAATTTGATAAGTGGGTCTTTGCAAAGCGATAGGCACTCTTAGCAGATAGCGAGAAGATACAGGTTTATAAGTATCTTGGACTAGACAAACTAATTAGAGATAGAAGGAAACTGGAGGAAAGAACAGTTTCAATTTGTGGAGATACTTAGCTAAATACGTGGTTATCAATTAACCCCAGTTAAAGACTTTTAAAAATTGGACAAGATTAAATAAGATTGGGAGGATATACATGGCTATTAAAATTTTAGACCATTCGAAAAGTTTTCATAACTTAAGAGATTTGCAGGATGCTGATACATGTGGTTGCCTTCATTGTGAGAGGATATTCTCTCCTGATGAAATTAAAGACTGGACAGATGTTGAAGTGGACGAAGTAACTGGTGAAAGAACTCAGGGAACTGCAATATGTCCTTACTGTGGTATAGATAGTGTTATAGCAGAAGACAATGAAAATGTTATAACTCCTGAGAATCTAAAAAACGCTCATAAAGAATATTTTGAGCGTGTATATAGACTCGAAGATATTAAATAATATATTAAAAATTAAAAATTTAAGCAATTTGGAGTTAGTTTTATGAACGTTAAGTATTTCGGAATGACAATTGATACGATTATGGACCGCATGGACGATACCATGAGGTTTATTTCTCGTACCATGTCATATAGTGAGATGCAATTGCGTTAATAAATATAGACAACTAGATTAACAGATAGGTGTACGAGATAATCTAAAGACTTTAGCGTTTTTGGTTATCTCGTATTTTTCTATGTGTATGAACTTTGAAAAACTTTATAAGACTTTTGAAACAAGGAGTCGATAATGGGCAGAGATATTAACGATACTGGCGGAATTGCAAATGACATTATTGATTACGATATGACATTACTTTCGGTGAAGTGAACTGAGGTCCTTCGTAGAGGTGCGTCTAAATATAAGTAAAAATACTTATAAAAAATTTTTAAAAACCTATTGACAAAGGGGAATTTAGGTGTTATAATATGGGTGTTGGTTGAGGGAAAGATAGACAATCAGCTTTAGTATTGATACTTTAAGTTTAATTATGGCCCGGTAGTTCAGCTGGTTAGAACGCTAGCCTGTCACGCTAGAGGTCGTGGGTTCAAGTCCCATCCGGGTCGCTGGTAAGATAATTGTGTCTTACCTAAAAATTTTATATCCTTAATAAGGAGGATAAAACATGAAGAAGAAAGCTTTTGTAGCAATGGGTCTGGCTGCTTGCCTAGTGGCTGCGCTCGGAATGACCGCTTGCTCATCCACAAAGAATGAAGTTGTAACTAGTGAGCCTGAGACTCCGGCAGTGACTAGTACTCCTGAGGAAGCTGAGGAGCCTATCGCTACTGAAACTCCTGAGACCTCTGAGGGAGAGGAAACTGAGGATGTTGAGGAGATGCTTGCTAGCGAGACCTATTTTGGAACCGTTGCAAGCATCGAAAAAGATGAGGAAGGCAATGTGGTTAGTGTTAGTCTGACCTCTGAAGAAAATGGCGACTATGTAATGAATGTAACTGATAATACCGTTTGGGTTGACGCAGTTGAGAAGGTTAAGGCTTCTCAGGAAGACTTGGCCGAGGGTGATACAATCTATGTCTATCATAGCCCTGTATCTACCCGTTCTCTTCCTCCTCAGAGCGAAGCCTTTGCAGTTGTTCTGAATGTTCCTCAGGACATTGCAGTTGGAGTTTATCATGAGGTTGAAGATATCGTAACTAATGGAGAGATTTTCACAATCACTACTGATAACGGTGGACTTTATTTAAACGTTACTAGTGACACTCAAGTGAAAGATTATACTACCGGAGAGAGTGCTGAAATAGGCAACGTAGACAGAGGAGATCGTATAATTGCTTGGTATGATGCTGTAGCAATGAGCTATCCCGGACAGGCTAACGTGAGCGATATTCTCGTACTTCCTGCTGTTGAGACTGTTGAAACTGAATCTGATACTGCTGATGTTGATGATGCTTCTGCTCCTGCTGAGGATGCTGAGCTTGAGGCTGAGAGCGAAGTAGCAGTTGAAGACGAGGCTGCTTCTAGTGAAGTAACTAAGGCAGACAAGTAATAAGTTAACTTGACAGTTAAAACTAAAGTTCAAACAGACTCGGTAGTAGCTAATCTATTATAGTAGACAGTTATTACCGAGTTTTATTTTATAATGGGACTTAGCTCAGTCGGTTAGAGCGCTCGCCTGATAAGCGAGAGGTGGTCAGTTCAAGTCTGATAGTCCCAATTAAGCTAAACATAGCTTAGAGAAAAGTTTATATGCCTAAGTAGCTTAGTTGGTGAGAGCATCCGGTTCATACCCGGAAGGTCGGTAGTTCGAGTCTACTCTTAGGTATTTTCTAACGTCTTTATTAAATACATTCGGATATATTAAATTAGTTAATTTAAAATTTTTTGATAATCGGATGTGAATTTTAATATGAACGGTGTATATAAAATAGTAAAGACTTAGGGTAATAACATAGTAAGCATAGGATTCTTAAGTGATGAAGCTAAAATACTTGTTAGAGATATGATATACGATTATATGTGTAACGGTATACCTACCTCTAAGTATAGCAAGTCTAGTAATGGTGAAAGTCTTGATTCTAAGTATGATGGTTTAATTCCTTAGACTTCTACATCTCTTGACCTTTTGAAACAAGCTCATATAGATACCCATGTAGACAGAAGCATTGATCCTAAGCGTGGAAAGTATTGTGGAGCTTATAATGGATTGATTAGCAAGAAAGACTGCATGGAATATTTAGATGACTTGGAATAGGAAGGTGGAGTCACTCTAAATTTTGTAGACTACTTTAGAAAACGTGGAGTTATTCCTGATGTTGATAGTAACTCTTATCGTGGAGAGAAGTATTCTTCAAGTGTAGATAGAACTATAACTCGTAAGAAGAACCCTAATGAGGATTTAAGATCAGAGTATAATAAATTTAAGTCTTCTGATAGATTAAATAGAAACAGTCAGGCTAGAAAAACTAAACAGTAGTTAAATGATATAATGAACAGTGGATATTCTAGTAAGCCTGTATCTAAAAGGGTTTATGATGAAGATGATAGACTTAAAGTAACTAGGGTAGACCCAGTATTTGAGATAGGTAACAGTACTTTAACTGTTTTAATCGTTATAAATGTTATAGTTCTCATTTACGGTAAGTTTGTTTTAGCTTAGAATGAATTTGTATATTTGTAGATAATTGCAATAGCTTAGCTATTTATAGCAAATATATTTAAAAAAGCTATGGGACTTGTTGGGGCAGCTGGAATATGCTATGAAATGGCTTTTATATTCAATCTACTTCATAACGAGTAGGCTGAACAAGCTTCAATGACTATGTTCTGGTTTTAGATAGGGGCTTAGGTCTTTATATATTTATTGAACAAGATAAAGAAATAATAGTCTATGGTTTAATACATTTTGATAGTTATAGTGTTAATTAAATAAAATTGAAATAGTAAATTCCGTGAGACTTTACTGATGAAGTTTAGTCTCACGATAATAAGCAGGTGTCGTACAATGGCTAGTATATCAGCCTTCCAAGCTGAGGACGGGGGTTCGATTCCCGTTACCTGCTCTCGGTATTGCACAGATGCACAATATAACCGATATGTATGACTAGGTAGAATAGGTTTATTCTTTACAATGTACCTTTACCTTAAAAATAATTTGTGCAATACCGCTACATGACGCGGGGTAAAGCAGTGGTAGCTTACCGGCCTCATAAGCCGGCTGTCGGTGGTTCGATTCCTCCCCTCGCAATTTAAAATAATAATGACATTGGAGGTGTTTAAGTTGAACAGTATGGTTTTAGGTTTCCTAGTGTTGATAGTGTGTTTTACTCTAGTAATGATAGCAATGTTTTTTGGATCATTCATGATGAATACGAGAGACCCTTCAACGAATGAGTTTGAAGATGCTGAACAGGCTGAGTATCTTAAAAAGTACGCACGGGAGCGTAACGAAAAGAAGCAGAGAAAGCAGATGGCAAAGAGTAAGGGCAGTATGAAAAACTAAGCTAGCATCGTACAGTGGTAGTACTTCTGTTTCGTAATCAGGCAATACAGGTTCGATTCCTGTTGCTAGCTTTATTTGACCTAAGTACAATAGGATTTGGGTTGGGTAGGCATAATGAAATAAAATTTACTATGTCAACGCGCTGGTATAGCTCAGATGGTAGAGCGCTCGACTTGTAATCGAGAGGGAGACGTGAGTCAATCGCGAGTTCGATCCTCGCTACCAGCTCTCTACTTTGTAAAATATACGTATAGACTCGACAACAATTGGTGATTAGCATGGGAATCATTTATAAACTACAGAATAAAGTAAACAACAAAATATACATAGGACAGACAGTATATACTCTTGAAAAGAGATTGAAGCAGCATGTATTTAGTGCTAAACAAGATTAGAGACTCAAAGAAGGGTCTTTACAATTTGATATAAGGAAGTACGGAATAGAAAATTTTAATTGTTCTGTGCTTGAAAGATGTGAGAATTCTCGTTTATAGGAACGAGAATCTTTTTATATTAGGAAGTATAACAGTTTTGAAAATGGGTACAACTTAACACGTGGTGGATAGAAGTATCTGGAAATATAGGACAAAGCCAGAGAGAAGGTAATAGAACTTGTAAAAAATGGGAAGTCGGCTACTGATATTGTTGCTGACGTCGGATATTAGATTCCTACTATAGAGAGAATAGCACAGGCTGAAGGACTTATCCTAAATAGGGCATATCGTTAGAAAAATCTGGAGGTATTAAAGTACTAGAACAGGTACGAGTTTATAGCAAGCTATGAGTCTATTTAGGCGGCTTACAACTAGGAGGAAATAAATGTAAGCTTAAGCACTTTTCAGCATAACGTACGCAGAGCATGTGGTACAGGAGAGTTATTATACGGATACTATTGGATACTCAAGGAAGATATGTATGAAATAGTAAATGGTCAAATATGTGAGTTTAAGTAGATTCTTGATAGACAGCTATATTTGAAAGGCGCTAACTATAAAATAGAGAACAACTTTATAGTTTAGGATATATCTTTGGCTGATCAGCTAAAGTTAAAGGAATTGCATTGTGCTTACTGCGGTGATGTTATAGATAGCGGTAATGTATGTCTAAAGTGTGTGTTAAAGCATCCTAGAGGATTTTACGCTTCTGAATATATAGCAAGTCATAAAGAAGAGCTTAAAAAGGCTGTTGAAAATGGACAAATCGACTTGAAACTGAGAGGGTTATACGATAAAAAAGATTTGAGGTCTAAGCTTCCTGATAAGGAAACTCTTCAAAAGCTAATTGAAGTACATCCATATAGAACTATAGCAAAGATGTATGGAGTGCATGAAAAGACATTAAGGGATGAGCTTAAACGTCTTGGGATATATGAAAGACGCATTCAACAAGGATTGAATGACATAGATATAGCTATAGACATACTGAAATATGGAAGAAAGGAAGCTGCCAAGAAGAACAATATATCTTAGTGGAAGATATAGGAAGTCACAAAGAAGCTTAATATACCTAAATGGTTGTATGACAGTAGCAAACCTATATCGGCTGTAAACATAGCTACGCAGGAAAAATTAGTTTTTGAATCATTTAAAGAAGCAGCTAGAACGCTATAGAACAGCGAAGAAAATACATAGGCAATAAATAGTCTTGGATATAGAATAGGAGAGGCAGCTAAGAAAAACAAGATCTATATGGGATATAGGTGGCTTATTATGGACAAAAACGCTGAAAAAGAACGGCTCATACAAGAGTTAATGTTGAAAAAACAAAAATGATATGATTAGTACATATAAAAAGACATATTTATATTGTAAGTATAAATATAAATAAAGTTAAATTAAGCTAGTGCAGATCAGCTATTAAGATATTTAGTCTTCGGTTGATATGAGGATATGAGTTAATTGCGAGTTCGATTCTCGCCACTAGCTTTAGATCATTGGCAAAAATTTAAGGTCAATGTATCTAGGAAGTAAATCCTAATAAATTAAAAGTATTATGGAGGAAAATCATTTATGCGTAAGATTATTGGTAAAGTCGTAGCCATTGGTTTGGTGGCTGCGATGGTTCTGTCTCTGGCCGCTTGTGGCAATAAGAAAGCTACTGAGGATGTTGACAACGCTGTTGTGAGCGGTTCTACTTCTGAGCAGGCTGAGGACGACAAGAATAAAGATAGTGACAAGCAGACCGAAGATAAAGGAGAGCCTGTTCAGGGTACTGGCAATCTCGACATTGCTTGGACTGAGACTCATAAGGGCGAGGACTTCCAGGTATCTGACCTGTTTGCTGTAAACAGTGTAACTAACCTGGCTCCTGCTGGTTCTGGTAAAGCACTGAAGGTCAATGTAGTCATCTATGATGACGTTATGACTGATACTGGCGTTGCGCTTACCGAGGAACCTGTCTATGAAGCTAATTTTTATCAGTGGTTTGATGAAGATGGTCGTCTGAATTGGATGCGTGACATTGTTTCTTCTGATGAACCTGTGACTAATTCTTGGAACGTTGTTGATACTAAGGCCGGTTATGGGTATTCTACTGTTTGGAGCAAGGACGCTGGTTTGAAGAGCCGTAAGGTTTATACTAATACTGCAAATCAGATGGCTACTTGCGATACCTTCTATCCGCTGTATACCCTGTCTGAAGTTGCTAAGCCTTATAGTTATGACCCTGAACTGTATGTAAAGGATGGAGATGCTTATGCAGAGCAGATGAAGGCTTCTACTTGGCAGGTTCCTCTGGCAGATAATAACGGTAACGGATTTACTGCTTACATTGATGACAATATGAATGTTCAGGTTCTTGTAGTTGATACTATGCTGGGTGTTTCTGAAGCTGCTATTCCTACTTTGATTGACATTGCTGATGTGCCTACTACCCCTGATGTTGAGTCAACTACTGTTATGTGTGATATGAGCGTCAATGGCACTGATATTAGCGTTCCTATGCTGAAGGATGTAGTTAATACTATTTTCACTGCAAATGATGTTGACTACGCAGTGAATGAAAAGATTACTGCTGATAAGGCTGTGACTATCGTGGATGAGGATGGTAAAGACGCAGGTACCACTACTGAAATCGTAAATAGTGAAGATGATCTCATGAAGTTTAAGGTTACTGAGCCTGTAAAGTTTACTGTGACTTATGAGTATCCTGAGGCTACTGCCGATGAAACTGCAGATTCCGAGAGCGAAGCAGAGACTTCTGCTAGTGAAGCAGTGGAAGAAACTGAAGAGCCTGCCGCTTGATAAAGCAATTCAGAATTGAAAATGCTTAATCAAGCTTGAAAATGCCATTAAGACATAGACTTTATAGGATATGTCTTTGTACAATATTTACCTTATTACCCAATAAGAGATACCCCTGACAGATTGTAAAAGGTCTGTTGGGGGTATTTTTATGTATATTTTAATAAGAATTGGGTATAATATAGAAAAAGAAAGGAAGGTAATAATAGCATGCAAAATAAGCTTAGAAAACCTCTTACGGTTGTGGCAGTCAACAGAAACCTTTCTGGGTCTATCGAAGGATATCTATTGTCAAATGATGTATTCGTAAGTAGAAAACAGATAGTTCAGCTGGTAGAAGGTGGGTGGATTTTTGGATATGTTGTAGCAACAGATAAATTCGGTGGAAAGTCAATAAAAACTACGCCTAACTCTCCTGTTGAGAGATTGCAGTCACTTCCAGATATATCGGATATCAACCCATTAAAGTATAAATCAATCCAGAATATGCGTAATACTCCTAATTCTTAAGAGATAGAATTATAGTGGCGGCTACTGACAGTTTATATGTTGGTAGTCGCTATTACTATGTTATGACATACTGATAAATTAAAGTACTTTAGAGTTTGATTGAACAGGTGCCTAACAGTTTTATAGTCAAATTGCATAAAAATTGTGATGTATATTAGGTTAATTTGTACAAAAGATGAAAAATAAAATTAGGGCTTATACGTTATGGTTAGATACAGTCTTAATTTCATACCTCAATTATATTTAGGGTATAATTAAATTTCTTTAATAGAGATTTAGTTATAGAAGAGATATATACGTTAATAGGGAGGAAATAAACATGGTTAAAAACGTTAGAATCACCAATTTTGCTGATGTTAGACGCGTTGTAGATTTTGCTTCTAAGCTCCCTGACGAAGTTGGGGTACATGACGCTAATGGGTCTATAGCAGATGCTAGAAGCCTGTTGGGCATGATGAGCCTTAGTTATACAATGCCTGTTAAAATCGTCTCTGAGAATCAGCAGGCGGTCAATGACATAGCAAATTTGCTTGTGAAAGTTTAATTTAATACTTAGGAAGTTTAAAAGGCGTAGTGGGTTTGGAGTTATGTCCTTACTTACTGTGCCTATTTTATTTTGTAGATATACAGTAGCTAAAAAACATATAGTCATTTAAAAAATTTTGATATACAGTGCAATATCAGCTTTTTAACGAATTAAAGTATATAAATGATTAAAGGTTCTTTCAAATAAAGTGTAGGATAAGACTACTGATAAAAAACCGATGATTTTAAGGATTTTTGATGATACGTAGAGTTATCTGGGTATTGAACTAGTTGATAAATTTGATATACATCTGCATATCAGACATTGGTTTTTAAAAATTGAAAATTTTGAAAGCTGTTTCAGACTTATAAAAACTAAATAAACAGATAGATTTCAAGAGGATTCTTAGATTATAGGTAGATACTTAAGTTTAAGAGTATATCTATATTATAGTCAGATGGAAAAATAATGTCTAGTTAAAATTAAATTTTTAATTTAATGACCTTAACGGAGGATGTTATACTATGAGATTTAAGAGAATACTAGCAGTTACTTTAGTAACTACCATATTCAGCCTAAGTGCAATAGGTGTTTAGGCGACAGATAGAATAGATGATGCTTATAAGTATGGCAGAGTATCAGATGCAGTAGTTTACGGAGATAGTGATGGGACAGGGGAATCCGGAGCTACTCCATCTCCTTATCCTAGTGAATCTCCTTTGCCTAGTGCATAGCCTACTTAGGACCCTGTGCCTTCTCCTGACCCGACCCCATAGCCTACTCCTACCCCGACTCCTTCGCCTACTCCATCTCCTACCCCATCCCCGACTCCTATACCTGAAAAATACAGTGTAAAGTTTATGCTAGACAATGGAACAGTGTTGTAGGATCAAACGATAGAGAGTGGTACGACAGCTTAGAGACCTGCAAATCCTTAGAAAGATGGGTATAACTTTGTAGGTTGGTATAATGTAAACAGTAATGGAGAATTGTAGACAGAGTTTAATTTTTAGGAGCCTATAACTTAGAGTAAACTAGTTTATGCGAAGTTCGAGCCTAAGAAGTTTAATATAACTTATAATGTTCCTGATGGAGCTAAGAACGATAACCCAAAAGACTATGTTTATGGTCAAGGTGTAAACAAGTTGAATGACCCTCAATTAGATGAATATACTTTTGAGGGTTGGTATACTGACAGTGAGTTTAAAAATAAGGTAACTTAGATAAGTAAAGATTACCAGGGAGATTTGTAGTTATACGCAAAGTTTAATAAAAAGACTTATACAGTGGAGTATGTATTAGATGGTGGAACAAATGATACAAGGAACCCCACATCTTATACCTTTGGAGACTATTATAAGATTTACCCTCCCACTAGAGCTGGATATACGTTTGCCGGATGGTTTGAGAACCCTGATTTTACAGGTCAGAGAACTTAGGTAGACCCTGATAACAAGCAAAATTTTAAGTTATACGCTAAGTGGGAAGCTAATGAATACAATATAAATTATGTACTGGCAGGAGGAAATCTTCCTGAGGACGCTGTAAGAACCTATAAACAGGGCGATAGTCTTACAGAACTTCCCACACCTGTAAGGTCTGGTTATATATTTGATGGTTGGTATAGTGACGACACTAGGGAAACTAAGATAACTGGTATACAGAAAGAGCAGACAGGAGATATAACAGTTTACGCTTCTTGGACTGCTGGGGCAATTCAGATAACTTATAATCTTAACGGTGGAACAAACAATCCTGAGAATCCGAACAGTTATAAAGTTGGATAGGGCAAAGTGACTTTATTAGACCCTACTAGAGATGAATATAGATTCTTAGGTTGGTATTCTGACTATGATTTAACAAAGCAAGTCTATTTTATAGATGGGTAGACAGATAACTTGACTTTGTATGCAAAGTGGGAGTTTGTAGGAACTCCTAATGGTAGCAATTCTGGAAGTGATGATTCAAATAGTTAGAATGGAGATGCTTCTGGAAATAGTGGAAGTACAGATGATAAAGATGATGAAAACAATAACAAAGATAAAGAAGACAGTGATAAAAAGCTAGCTCCTGTAATTATTTTAATAAGTATCTGGGTAGTTGCGCTGTTAATATTTGGAGCAGTTTGGATTGCTTTTATAGTAAAGAGCAATAGTTGTAGCGACTCAGACGACGATGATTACGATGATACTGATGATTCAGATGATAATGACTCAGATTCTATTGATTACTAGACTGAAAGATACAACAGTGATGCTTATGAGAGAGATATAAATACAGATGAGTCTGACGATTCTGACGATTTAACGAAGAAGTATAGTAATATAGAACAGACTACTACTTGGATGAAAGATGTAGGACTTAAGGATATTGTAAATAACAATAAGGGAAAATAGTTAAATCTTGATAAGGATATGGACAGTCAAAACATGACTAATGAACCTGATGATATGTAGACTAGACTTGTTGATATAAATGATAGTCAATAGAATTCTGACGAGGAACTAGATATAGACGGTTTGTTAGACGATTTGAATGGAGATAACAAGCAGTAATATAGACTTTTAAGTATTAAAAGTAGTTTTAAATTTTTAAAAGGAGATGGCTGTTATGTTATTGCGATTGAACAAGCATAATAAAAAGAATAACTTTGCTTTAAATTTTAATAAGCAGAGTAATATTTATTATGCTTAAGCAATAACCTAATGACTATCGAGTTAAACAGTGTTAATTTGTTGGGTCTGGTGGCTTAAGCTGCTGGACCCAACTTTATTTTGGTTTATCTGGAGTTGGTGAATTTGGACAACGACAATAATAATGTAAACCATAAGATATTGGATATTAGCTTTAATAAGTAGTTTAAAATCGTCGACGAAATGGGGTCGAGATCCTTCGTAGAGGTGCGCTTAGATTAAGCTAAATATCTTGGAAAAATTTTTAAAGATTTTTTTTGAAAACCTATTGACAAGTAGAATTGAAAACCTATTGACAAGTAGAAAATGATGAGTTATAATATGTTTGTAAGTTAAGGTTGTTGAGATAAGACAGTCTGAAACTTACGCAATAGATTTTTGTTATCTATGGTGTCTAGTTAGCTCATGTTAATAGAGCGCTTGAACAGGAGTTGGTACCTGTTTAGGAGGAATCGAGTCATATCCGATACTAGATATTGCCGAGGTAATTATAGTCATAAGCTATAGATTCAATCCTAATTGGGATGTTCAATAGCATGTTCTATTGACTTTGAGATTAGATGTACGAACTTTAGTGATGTGGCTATAGCCCATAGGCGGAGTCGCGTTCCTGCTTATGTGGAAACCGGAGTCATAACGCGTGGCGATGGGACTGTATCTCTTGGCTGGTACAGTGTGAGTCCATCCTAAGCTGTAAATATTTATCAGATTATGCAGTTGGGAAAACATGTAAAACGTATGGAAGATATAGATACGTTGGAGGGAATGGACAACCCTCTTTTATATTGCCTCTTAGTTCAGTCGGTTAGAACGACGGCCTGTTAAGCCGTATGCCCTCGGTTCGAGTCCGAGAGAGGCAGCTGCCTATAATACAGGATACTAGAAATAGTGTCCCGTATTATTTTATGCCCTAAAATAGACTTAACTGTTGTATTATTTTGTTATATTTAATATTAAAAGAATGAAGGGATGTAAATTGAAGTTAACTAGACTTTAGTGCATTATGATATGTACTGTAACGTTGGTGATAGCTACATCTGGGTTCTGTGCAGTTCATGGTGATGAATTCTTTAAGCAGACAGATGAAACTAATAACAATGTTAAGGTTTATGTAAACAATGTTGAAATTGTGAGAAATCAGGATAATTTTGAGATAGCTACACCTGAAACAAGCAATGAAGACGTTGTAGAACAGGTCGAAACAGAGTCAGTTCAAGGAGAAGCTGTAGAACAGGTAGAGGCAGATCAAGTTCAGGCAGACGTTGTAGAAATTTAGACTCCTGAGTCATCTTCTGAAGATGAAACGCAAGAAGATAATATAAAAGCTGTAGAAAATGCACCATCTACATTAGAGTATGGGTCAATGGTCGGAAATTTAGTGTGTAATGACGTTGGGCTGAATGTTCCGGTTTATTGGTCAGGTTAGCAGTCTACTATAGATCGTAAAAACAGTGCAATATGTGACCCATACAGAAATTTACCTTGGAATGGGCCAGCATTATTAGCTGACCACAATACCCAAGATTTTGATGCATTGTACGACATGAGTGTTGGTCAGAAAGTTTATATAGATACTCAATGGGGAACCCTTGAATATACAATAGACTATGTCGGACATGCTTGTTGCTAGAGTGATTACAATCACTTGTATACAGATGCAGGCGTAGATGTAACTTGTACATCTGAGTAGTTGACGCTATATACTTGTTATCCTAGGTATTCAAACGCAGTATCTCCAGATAGATACGTAGTTTTAGCAACTAGAACATTATAAAATCAATGTAAAGAGCGGTTTAACTGCTGGAGTAACATATATTAAAACTGTGTTACGTGGGTTCGATTCCCACACTTTATTTTACCGAATACAGTAGGTGTTTAAATAAAAACTGTAGCATTGCAATGTAGTGGCGTAATGGTCACGGTTAGCCTAACCCAAGGAGAACGTTTCGGGTGGTATGTCGGCGGAGCGTACGAAATATTGGGTATCCGTCTTTAATTTGCACCTCTAGCTCATCTGGTAGAGCAACAGACTCTTAATCTGTGTTGGCAGGGTCCGAGTCCCTGGAGGTGCACTCGTATACAGGGGAAATAAATACTCAGTAGAGTTGATAAGCAACTTTGCTGGGTGTTTTCTTTTGCTATTAGCAGTAATCTCATATTCATACTAAAATACTTATATAAAATATTATTTATATAATTTTAAGGCGGTGGGTGAGTATGACATCTTACAAAGATAGACGTAATAACACATTCAAATTCATAAAGACATTTTTAAATTACATTTAGACGGCAACTAACAATACCGAGAGAGCGTAGGCAGTTCAGTAGTTTAAACAGCAATTTTAGGACTTAAACTACGAAGTTATGTAAGCTGAGCAGGACTAGAGTGTAACATTATAGGATTCAGCATCAGACTTTAAGTGGGTTCTGGAGTTTATAGGTGCCTTGCATACAAACAGCTTGAAATGGGAAATCACCTTAAAGAGAGTTAATGACTTCAAAAATATGGTAAATACAGTATAGTCTGGCGGAAATGCAAAGTTTATGAGTTTATATAACAATCCACAAACTTCTGATCAGTGGAAAGAGTGGATGAGATACTTATATAAAGATGTAATAGACTATGAAAATAAGAATAAAGCTGAAAAAGAACAGGAGCAACAGGTAATAGATAGTTGGATGAGTCCTGTGTTAAGAGCTTTAGCAGCTTGGGATGATAAAGGAGAAGCAGTTAAAATAGTCGATTATTTGATAGAAAGATATGGAAATCAATCTATTAAGATAGATATAATGTACAAACTTGATATACTTAAAGACAACGTTATAGGACCAAGCTTTGCAGTAGATCTTGGGATGAAGGAAAATATACTAGGATATGATAAAAATCATTGTGCTTATTCAGGAAAGCTTAAGAACTTATTTTAGCTATACAGAGGGGAAGCTTAGAAACTTGCAAGAATTACAAAGAGTTCTAAGTACATAGATTCTGTGAAAGCCTATGTTAAAGGTGATGAGGCTAAGAAAATTAGTGAGTGGGTCGAGGATAAAGATTTAACTAACCAAATTTACAGGCTGATACAGTTATTGGGTGACTAGACAAGTAATAATGCAGATAGAAACTTTTAGTTATTTTTAATCAATCAAGTGGCTGACGATGAAATAGATTTGGATATAAATACTTACAAATTTGTTGTTGATACTTGTATTTATATGCTGAAAGACAAAGGGAATTTATTTGATAACACAGCATAGAGTAGGGTTAGCTATTCAATAATATTCAGAGATAACGAGAAAGATTTCTACAGAAAGATGTTGAATAGCAATACAAGTAGCGAGAAAGTAAAAGATGATTCTGCATACTTGCTTTATGAACTAAGTAAACAACAAAAGCCTTTAAACGACATCAAATTCTTAGTTTATATGATCAGCTTAGCTTTAGCTGGATACAGATTTTATATTTATAAGCCTAACGCTTTTATGGAATCATTCGGAATCTTTGGAAAGCTATTCAACAATGGAAACAATCAGAAAAGTAGAAGAGAATTCAAAAAGGTACATTTAGATTACGCTAATGTAGATTTGGACATTGGAAATATATAGATCAATGATTTTCTGTAGTATTACGCAATAAAAAATTACTGTGAACCAATAGTAAAATGTTTAAAAGGCGATGATTAGATGATGCTCTGTATATTAACTCCTGGAGACATTGATAAACTTCAGAAAAATCCAGAGTACATTCGTAGCATACCTAAAGAACTTAAAGGAAAGGATTAGACATTCTATAACTTGTACAGTAAGCTAGGAACTGAGAGTATAATGAGATTATGTTTTAATGAAGAACTTAGCGCAGACTTAATTACTATGAGAACAGCCCAGTATATCAAAGCCTAGTAGAGATCAGCTAAAAAGCGTCCTGATGTATCTAGTGATATGAAAATATAATCAATTAGAAATGAGATATAGATCGTGAAAATTTTAAAGAAAGCAATGATAGTTATAGCATCAGCTGTAATGAGTTTAAGTTTAGCAGCTTGCTAGGTCAATACATCTGTTGGAACTAATGGAGAACCAGAGGAGTTTAGACAATATAAAACCGATGCAATAAACTATGTAGAGTAGACATATCCTGGAATGGAGTATAAACTTATAAAAGCCGGATATGCAAAAGTTACTAACATGTTAGCTCCAACAGAAGACCCAACAAAAATTGAATATACTTTTGAAAACATATCTAGTGGAGAGACCTTTGTAGTCACTTGTGATACTTATAACAATAGAGTATATGACGACTACAGTGATAGCTATGATGACTACAGTGATAGCTATGATGACTACAGTGATAGTTATGACGACTACAGTGATAGTTATGATGACTACAGTGATAGTTACGATAGCAATTATTATAGCGACGATTACAAAGATATTTATGATGAATACAGTGATGGTTATTATGGCTATTACAGCGATAACTATTATAACGATGACTACTACAGTGATTCGTACTACTCTGGAGAATAGATTTAATCTCAATTTATGAAAAATATGCTAAGCGATGTATAGAGTAATCTTTCTTTTAAGTCTTGATAGTATTGATAATCAATAATAAATATTAAATTGGGGATGTAAAAATTGCGGAAAAGCGTTTTGGTGATTGCGGTTGTGTTGGTTTGGATGGCTGCTGTAGGAATTTCACTTCATGTATTTGCAGATGATACAGTTATAAGTACTCCAGAATCGTCAAATTACAGCTACCTCGTAGTTGAGTAGTAGTTAGTAGACAAAGCTAAGAGTAATTGCAACAATTCAAATAGTATTTATACAGTAATAGGCAGTAGCATATTTTCTGATGATGAAGTAGAAACGTTAGTAAACTTGATAAAGTCACAAGATTTTGAGAGTTAGGTCTGGATTCAGGATTTAGAAACAGATGATATATTTGTATATAATCCTACAGAAAGTTACTATTAGGCATAGATAATAAAATCACCATACAGTATATGGATTTGCAGAAAAGCGGATAAAGGTTTAATAGACCTTTAGAACCCAATAGAAAATCATTATGATTTGTGCTCATCAAGTAAATGGATAGCAAATCATAAAGATGAAGATACTATAGACCCTTGGGTTTGTATAGATGCAATGATATATGCGAGTGACAATAAATCTACGGCAATACTTTAGAGAACTTGGCCTGTAACGTATAGAAATAGCAATGATGACTTTAATAAATTTCTGCATAATACGTTAGATTGGGAAGAAAACAGTTGCGGAGAAGTTGATAGAGACACTACAAATGGTTGGTTAACAGTTACGGATGCAGCTAAAACACTTACATATCTGTATAACTACTTCGAGAGCGACAGTTTAAATGGTCAAAGACTTAAAGATTCTTATACACAAGCAGTTCATAATTACCTGTGGTTCCCTGAAAATGTTGAAGTAGCTAAGAAATATGGAAGTTGGACAGATGCATTCCATGATATAGCAATAGTTTATGCAGATCATCCATATTTAATAGCTTGTATGACAGATGCTGGTGAGGTAGCACACTTTAGACCTGATGCAGTTAATTATATGCAGGAACTTGGTAGACTTGCATATGACTTTACACAGAATGATAGAAATACAGTAGATTATACCTGTTATTCATTGATTAAAAGGTGTAAAGGCATTTATAATTACATATGGAGCATTTGATAAACCCAGTATAGCTTAGTAAAAGTATTAGGGCGTGATAAAATGAGTACTCAATTTACGATTGTTGGAATAGCTTTAGTAATATAGGCATTAGCAATAGTAATAATAGCTTAGGCTTATATAAGCTATAAATACGTAAATAAAGATATAAAGACGAGCAAGGTTAAAGGGAATCAGAAGTTTATATTTTAATGCTTTTATTATGAAAATGAACTATAGAAGCAAGCTATTGAATATTTAGTATAGAAAATAAATTAAAGAAATTGGGATTTTTCTATTGACAAAATGGTTTTGGTGTGATATAATAATGATACTGATTAAGGGATAAAACCTTTAGTTAGTTAAAGCCGATTGAATAATCGAATAACTTAGGTGCTGATACCTGAAAGACGTGACGAAAGCATTGTGGAGTGACGTCCGAAGCAGTTCAAGTAGTTGCGAAACTGCAAATCAGAAGGTATGACAATAACGTAGTAGTTTAGTCATACTAGGAGATTTTACAATCCACCCGGTAGCTCCTTTATCAAATGGGCCGGGTACCATGCAGGCGTGTCCGAGCGGTTTAAGGAGGCAGTCTTGAAAACTGTAGGCGTGAGAGCGTCCGGGGGTTCGAATCCCTCCACCTGCGTTTAAGATAATAACATAATGAGGAGGCGTTCATAATGGGAGTGCGAAAGCATTATGCTACTATCTGTTATAGGGATAATACAGTAGTAACTTACATGGTGAAGCCTGATGGTCATTTAGAGGTAGACTTTGAAACTCCGACTAGACGCGGTTCAAAGTATTTGTCTCTTTTAAAAGATGGGACAATACTCAGACAAGAAGGATATAATCCATCTGAGATCGATTTCTGCCAGAGATTTTTGGCTACTAATCTGCCTTTGATAGAGAGGAAGGCGATGGAGCATGCCTAAAATCTATACTTATGGGGAGTATGTGATAACAATTTGGTAGAATGAGAACGGGGAACCCATTCATGTACACGTTTCTAAGAACAGGGTAACTTCAAACGCAACTAAACTATGGTTGTTGAGCAATGGGGATGTTGAGGTGGCTCATAATAAAAGTCGAATACCAAAGCACGACTTAAATGAAATAATGTATTTCATTAGACTTAATCATGCAAGCATAGTTAATTTTTGGATGGCATATCATGGTTATATAAAGTTTATAAGATAAGGAGATACTTATGGAAATTTCGGTTAAAGGCGTAGAACATATTACTCGCAGAGTAAATGTTGAGGTCGATCCAATCGAGTTCCTGGCTAGTCTCAAATCTACAGTCTGTCATGTTCCTTCTGATGCTTTTGTGAGAGATGGAAAGGTCGTAACAGCTGTGGATGTTTCTTATCATGGCAGTCCTTCTTACGAATATAAGACTTATCAGATTCCTGGTGAAGACTTGGAGATTATGAATAAAATCGACGAGCTTAGCAACCTCATCAGAGACAAAATCTATAAGTCGTATAAATAATAGATAGCATGCTCATAATAGATTGATAATGAGTTGTGAGCGTGCTTAAATATGGAGATGTAGCCAAGTTGGTGAAGGCGGCAGTTTGCTAAACTGACAGGCTCCTGGAAACAGGGCGCGGGGGTTCGAGTCCCTCCATCTCCGCTAAGTTAAGGTCACACCTGGTAAAAGTTGGTGTGGCCTTTTATTTTAAGTAAAACAGATAGGAAGTTGATGATAGTCATGAGTAATTTAAAGATACTTGAGGATAGTAAAATGCGGGATTTAAAGTAGTATACGCTTCATATTTTAGGAAAAACAGAGTATAACGATATAATACATTGGATATCTGAAATACTTGACAAGTGTAGGACATTTGAGAATGCTAAAGAATCTTATATATTTGTAATGACGCGTAAGTGTGAAAATGTATTTGACTTATTTTTAGAAAGTGAATTCATTGAGGATATAGCGAAAGAACTCAGTAATATTGATAGAGAATCAATATTAAGTTTATATAGAAGCAAGTTTATTGTAGAAGATTCATTATTTGAGTAGCTAGATCAATTGGTAAATTTGTATAAATCAATTGGAAAATTTCCTAAAATCATTATAATCAGTGAACAACTATTTCATGGAAGAACAATCAATAGTCTAATATTAAGGCTTATTGAGAGTATGAGAATACAGTGTAGAAACTAGGGATTTACTGATGAAGAAAGAGACAGAATCATTTAGGAACTCAAGAGAAACTTAAAGATTGAGGTATACAATAAATGTAGTGGAGTCCTTTTGTTAATCTATGAGTACGCAAAGGATAACAAGCTAAACATTTACAAAGAAAGCGAAACGTCTGAATTCTTAACATCATATTTAAGATTGCAGAGGTCATTACAAATTTAGAGTATAAGTCGCTTAGCGGATACTTGGTGTACAGTATGCAATTGTGAGTTTAATCAGAATAGATGTATTGATACAGTAATAAATGGTTATAGACAATCAAGCATAATCAATAGATTTTTAGGCAATAACGCTACAGAAAGTTTAATAAACGTTGTGAGTCGCGAACAAATAATGTAGGACAGTAACAACAAGAGTTTAGTTTCATCTTAGAGTATTTTGAGCAATGTCAATACTAAAAGAATAATTTCGTTGTTTAAAACTCTTGGGTCACAATATAGACTGGAGATGAACAATACAGGTTATAGTGATGCTTATAAGATTAAGTATACAATACTTTTATTAAATGCAATAAATCTTGCTAAAGTCCTAAATACATTAGGAGTAAAAGTATATAAAGAAAACCTTAATCTATATCAATTAAATAGGCACTACAGTAAGTTAGAAACTTGTGAACGCTGTGGATATGAGGATATACAATTAGTAGATGCATCTAGTAAATTATATGAAGTGTATAACACGATAAGTGAATTAACTGACAGTGAAATATTTCAAATATACAGTTAGATAAATCTGCATAAAACAAATGAGAATTGTAGAGATCTGAATAACTGTGAGCTAATAGACTATGTAGTATCTGATCTAGCAGTGAAAGATGAACAGTAGGCATATAATAGATACAGTACAGGCTTGACATTTAGTGATACTACGTTAGCAGCTTGGGGATAGCAATACAGTTTATATGATTTGTAGCAAGAAGTAAGTAAGCGATATAACCAATTTGAATAGTTGTATGACAATGATAAGTTTATATAGACGATTGATCATTACTTATCACTCGGATATTTAGAGAGATACTATGACTTTGAGGGAATAACGACGGGAAGAAATAATAATAGAGCAGTAGAAAACTCAGTGAGTACAATGTTTAAGACTTCTTAATGTTGAGAGATATATTAAAACAAAAGAATTTTGAAAAAAAGGTTGGATTTTTCTGTTGACAAAGTGATTTTGATGTGATATAATAAGTTTGTAGTTAAGAGATAGAGGATATAAGAGATTTGCCGTTGTATAGTTGAGTATGCCTATTGATTACCCCATTTAGGTGGAGCGTGATGGCTAATGGGGTCATGTCACCGACTTTAGGTTGTATTTGACTATACGTCGCGAGAGCGAAAAATCCTAGATGGGGCGCGTATTGGCGGCTTGACGCGAAGTCACTAAGAGGACAGTATAATGTGGCGAAGACCTCTGTTATTTTATTTGCTGATCAGAGTAAATCTCCGAATAACAGATGTTTAGTTGGTGTATACCTTACATCCTACCCAGATTCGACATTGTTAGAGATGTTGAGGACGAAGGGTTGCGAAAGCGCGGCATTAACGGTTATACGGCTATGACATATTAAAGTCGTTACTGGTCGTAATTTAAGGTTCTGTCCTATTTAAGAAATAGACAGAAGAATAATAAAAGGCTTCTGTTGTAGCTGTACTGTACAGTTGTAAATAAAGTCAATCCTAAAGAGTGTCGTTTTGGCGAGACAGTCTTAAAGCCTTGGGCAGGCTAAGGTAGCCTCTTAGCTGTTTAAGGAGAACGTCAGACAATGACGAAGCAAGCTTAGTTCATTGTTTGATAGCCGGTCAGTTTTTAAGGGTATTTGACCGGGGTTTTGAGGGCTTGTAGCTCAGTTGGGATGAGCGCCTGCCTTGCAAGCAGGAGGTCAGGGGTTCGATCCCCCTCAGGTCCACTTGAAGAAAGAATAGACAATGGAAAAGAGAATTAGGACTTAATACCTACTATGTTTCGACACGGTAGGTATTTTTGTTTATGCAGATTTTGAGAGAGTATATGACTCGTAGAAATTTTTAAAAGACTTAATTATTCGTTCTTATATAATAACAGATAATGTATAATTGACAATTATTGTTTAATTTTAGTTAGGTGATAAGCAATGGAGAAAAGTGTAATGTCTTAGAGTGACTACTGTTATAGGCGTATACTTATAAATAAATACTTAGATAGCTTTAAAGAGCTTGTGAAACTATACGGTAAGAATGTTACTACAATCAGAAGATTTAAGCAAATGTACAGTGGCTTAATAGCTTAGAGCTATGGAAGAAAACCTGAAGACCACATAATTCAAGACGTAGCAGAGTTTATGTGGGTTTTAGACTTTTTAGGAATTAGGAATACTGATAATATCAAGTGGACTATAACCATAGAAAGACTTAGAGAATTTGAGTCTATAGCATTTTATATAAATGAAAACAATGACAAAAAGCTATTAGAATCAATAGTAAATAAAGATAAACTGTTTAAGTTCAGAGGAAAATCAATAGAATTATAGGATAAGACTAGGGATTCTATACTGTATTACTTAGAAGATTTAACTAAAGAAATAGAGAACTCTAAAAAGTGGAAGGAATGTACTCAAAGTAAAGATATTGGGGTAGACTTTCAGGAAAGATTCCCATTCTTAGACTATATAACGACTGCTTTAGACTTTAGAAATATTAACGGCGATGAGATTCGTAGAAACTTATATAAAATAATAAATACTTTCAGTTCTGAAGATTATACTTTAGCCTATAATCGTACAAAAATGTGCAAGGTAGCTTGTGGTGGAGTTTATGAGGACTAGAAGGTAGAAACAGTTAGCAATTTATAGGAACTATTTAGAATAAATAATGTACCTAATAAAGTTTGGATGTTCTTAGATATGTGCAGTAATTATATGAGTATAGAACATTGCATAATTATTAAGAACATTAAAACTGGTCAAGTAAACTTAGAAAAAAAAAAAAAA
>ERZ1643251.791-NODE-791-length-40875-cov-12.571142_pt1 | contig 40875 bp, 31 predicted proteins | sample MGYA00579261_ERZ1643251 | MGnify/ENA primary metagenome ERZ1643251 (study PRJEB29033, sample SAMEA4952267) | chicken gut metagenome | biome: Broiler Chicken; feature: Gastrointestinal Tract; material: Caecum | place: Ireland | collected 2018 | study: Broiler... | reverse complement strand
TTTCCGGCATACGGTACAGCGTTCCTGCGTCCATTGCGTTGCCGTCTCCGTCTATGACGGCTGCCTGTTCCTGCTCTTCGGCAGAGGAGCTCTTTTCAAACCAGCCGAGAATAATGCCTGCGAGCATCACACCGACGAGAATAAATGCAAGCAGCGTCAACACCCATCAATAAGCCATGCGAACAAATCGAGATCGTGGCAGCACTTTGCAACGATCATCGGGGAAGCATCTTCACTCCTGCGCCAGTTGCCGCGGACATAGCTGTGCGCCTGATGCCACCAACCGACATGCTCCGTCTGCGAAATGGTGACGACTTCGCCGAATGCACCGCTCGCGAGCATCTCCTTAATGCACTCCTCTCTCTTTTTGATTTTCGTTCGGGGGAAAAGAGAGAGAAGTGCAATGGAATGAACGCGTCGTAGATACCTACCTCACAGGAAACGGGAATACCACGCCCCGACAGCCTCGAATTAGCATAGCACGGCACAAACCCGAACTGCGTCTGGAAGGCGGGTCAGTACTTGCCCGCGGCCGCCACATATTCGCGGCTGCCGTTGTGCGGTCCAATCTATTCCGCCGCGGCAAAGAATTGCACGCTTTCGATGACGAGCGTTCCGCACCCGTTTCCGGAATTTGCATCCGGCCAGATCATGAAATACTGATTGGTCGTATCACACATTTTCTGCGCCTGTTCTGCCGTCAACTCAATGATGAGTTCATCGCCTGCCTCGCATACGCCCCAATTCTGATCGATGATCTGAGAGCCGTCTGCATTTTGCACTTGGATCATGACCATATTGCACGAAGTCCCCTCGCCCAAGGTGACGACGATCTTGCGGCAATCGGCGCTCATATCCGCATAGTTCAATGCGGCCCAGCTGCTGTAATCGCCGCTTTCCGAGGCTTCCGCGACGCGCGTGATTGTCTTGGCGTCGTTGTCTGTCGTAAGCGTTGTGACGGTCCCGTTCATCCAAAGGTCGCCCATTGTCGTATCGAGCAGCGTTCCATCCTCCCCTGATGGATAGACGAACACGATATCATATCGGTTATAGCTTGCGTTGGTGTGCGCAAAAGACCCCCACTGTGAGCCATTTGAGAGTGCATCGAAGTTTTAATAGAACAGAGAGTTCTTTTCCTCCTCGCTCGGTTCCGTTACCTGAATGGTGAGCGGAGCGCTGTCCACCCCGTTCACGGTGCAGACAACGGTATGTTCGCCCACAGACTGCGAGGAGAACGCGAGCGTCATTCCGCTGCCTTCTGCGACTTCCCCGTCCATTTTCCACTCGATGCTCTCAATCTTTGCCGTGGAGGGCAGAACAGATGCACGGATGGCAGCGGACTGCATCGTGCTGATGCTCGGCTTATTCGAGGTCAGCGTCACCCCCGGTATAATGTGCGATTGCCCGCGTCCGTCTCCTCTGCCCGCACAGCATGCGGCAGTGCGGCAGCTCCGACAACTGTGCTCGCCGCAAATAAGCCGAGCGCGATTGTCGCAAACATCATGCGCTTCATAATTTCCCCTCCGTCATAGTTTATGTAAACGTTTACATTTTCCTTAAAAAAAATATGCCTTGCACAAAATGTAAACGTTTTCATGTGAGCATACTATCATATAAATGGCGGCTTGTCAATAGTTTATGAAAAAATTTTTCGACAATTTTTATATTTTTTCTTTTTTTGTCGGTTTGTATCTTTACAAACTAAAGTGTTTCAATTATAATATAACTAACTCAGCTGTTGAAGGAGGAACTATGGTAACCATCAAAGACGTTGCCAAATATGCCGGAGTATCCAGCGCCACCGCTTCCCGCGCGATCCGCAATATCGGATACATGCGGCCGGAGACAAGGGAAAAAGTCCTTCAGGCTGTGGAGGCACTTGGCTATATTGCCGATCAGGCGGCGCAGCAGCTGAAAAACGGCATGAGCAATGTCGTCGGGATCATTGTTTCCGACGTCAATAACTACTTTTATAATCTTGCCATCTCCATGCTGACAAAGCGGTTAAGATCGGACGGAAAGACGGTCATGCTGGCATACAGCAATGAGGACAGCGAGGAGGAGCGCGAATGCTTCCGCACCCTGCTTGCGGCAAAAGTATGTGCGATCATTTTTACGCCGGTCACCGATCAAAATTATGATCTGGTGCGCCGCACGATGGAAAACGGCATCCGCGTCACGCAACTCTACCGTCGCGTATACGGAAATGTCAATGCCATTGTGTTTGACGACGAGGACGGCGCGTATATTGCAGCAAAGCACTTGTTTGAAATCGGATGCAAGCGACCGCTGCTGATCGACGTCAGCTACTACAATCTGAAATCAGATCATGTCATCCCCAATCGTACAAACGGATTCCTTCGTGCCGTGCGCGAATTCGGCATTTCGGAATACCGCTATTTTGAGCATACGCTGCTTGAAACATACGATCCTGCCTTTGAACAGCTCTTTGCCGAATTCCAACCGGACGCCGTCCTTTCCGGCAACAATACATTTACACTCGAACTGCTCAATCTGATGCAAAAGTACGGTCTTCACTATCCGCAGGACGTAAAAATTGTTACATTTGACGATATCAACTGGGTCTCTCACCTTGGATTAAGCGCAATCCGACAGCCCGTCGATCAGCTTGTCGAAAAGCTCTATCCTCTCATTTTCCGCACCGACGCCCCCACGCTCATCCGGATCAAATCCGACCTCATTCTGCGTATGTCGACTACGATCCAGCCGTCTTCCACGCATGCCTGATCGGCCGCAGCTTTCGCTGAACGTCTCTCTTCCAAAATCGACCCCATCTGCTGATACAGATGGGGTCGATTTGTCTTTCTATCAAAAAAATTTGGAGAGCGGGTCATCTGTTTTCTTCCCAGAAATTTACAGCAAGATCAAACCAGCCTTCAGCGACTGTTCCCGTGCCAAGCCCGAAGCCGTGCCCTAAGCCTTGATAGACGTGAAATTCCGTGGGAACCCCCATCGCGTCAAGCGCCTGAATACGCCGCTGCATGGTGCGCCAATTCGCAATCCCGTCCAATCGCCCACGCAGACAAATGTGGCAGGCTCCCCTTCCGGGTTGTAGTCGCTGTAACCGGTATACTGCATGACGAGAGCAGACGGCTTGGGAAGATCGTCGCCGCCGTATTCCGCCGCACCGTAAGAGCCGAGTTCAGCAGCCATTCTTGCACCGGCGCTCCCGCCCTAGAGAGAATAGCCTCCCGTATCTATACCCAATTCTGCGGCATTTTCAAAGATAAAGGAAAGAGCCCGCGCGAGATCCCGATATGCCGTTTGCCAGCCGGGACGGTAGATAATGGCAAATGCGTTATAGCCGCGCTTTGAAAGTTCCAATGCATGCGGGAAACTGTCGTGCATGGCAGCGACGTAGGCAAAGCCGCCGCCCGCACAGGTCACTGCAAACGGCGCGCCGCGGTTTCCGCGGAAGAAAAACAGCCCCGTATCTTCCAGGCTCGGGTCGGCTTCCTTTTCCTCGTCGGTATAAATATCGTAAAAAATGCGCTCGTCCCTTTCCGCGTGATTTTTCAGATAGTTGCAGATCTCCACCGTCTTGTTCGGGTCAATGTGCGTGTACCATGTCATGGAAAGGTCGCCGAGCGTGGCGCCCGCGACCATTGCGGGATCCCCTATTTGTCCGATAAAGAACGTATCTGCAAGATTGTAGATGACCGTCACGATCTGACTGATGATCGTCGGTATGATAAGCCGCGCCACGGCACGGGGAACGGGTACCGTTTCAAATAGTTCCTTTTCGGTCAGCTCTGACATAGCTTCGCCTTCATTTTGCCTTATGTCCGCCGAACACCTCTGACATTCCGACCTTATCCAATGCTTTATTCAGCTCGGAAACTTCACTCTTGGATAAGAAAATCTCTGCAGACTTCGCATTTTCGCTGAGGCGATATATCTTGCGCGAACCGGGAATGGGAACAATATACGGTTTTTTGCAGAGCATCCATGCAAGTGAAATCTGCGCGGGCGTTGCGTTCTTTTGTGCGGCGATCTTCCTAAGAAGCTCAAACAACGCTGCATTTTCTTCGAACGCCTGCGGCTGAAACTGCGGCATGTCCGCGCGGTAATCTGTGCCCTTTTCAAAGGTACTGTTTTTGTCGTACTGCTCCGTGAGAAGTCCGTTGGCAAGCGGCGAAAAGGCAACGAAACCGATATTCAGTTCTTCCAAAACGGGGAACAGCTTTTCGTAATCCCTGTACATCATGGAATATCTGTTCTGTATAGCCGTTACGGGGCAGACTGCGTGCGCGTGGGCGCGCCGTATGCGTGCGAAAAGCCCATACATCCCAGCCCTACGGCAGAAACGCGCAGATCTTTCCCTAAAATACGCTCGTACATATCAGACCTTCTTGCCCATTTCATACGCCTGCTTGTATGCGGGCGTGCCTTCAATTTTACCCTTTTCGTACACACCCGTGCCGTATATCACGCCGCATTCCTTTGCGCCCTCTACACAATCGGCATAGGCGCGGAAACAATCGAGCGTGGTGAGTGTTGCGCTCTTTTCGGTGTCTGCACAGGTTACTATGTAGTAAAATTCCTTATTATTTACTTCCAGCCAGCGCGCCACAGTACGGTCGATGACCGCTTTTAACTGCGCGTCGATGGAGTAGAAATAAACGGGACTTGCAAGGACGATGACGTCGGCATCGATCATCTTTTGCAGAACTTCCGCCATGTCATCTTTTATCACGCATTCCCCTTCATGCCCACGACAATAGTAACACGCATGGCATGGAGCGATTTTTTGATCGGCAACACGGATCTTTTCCACCTGATTACCTGCTTCCGCTGCCCCTTTTGCAAATTGATCGCACAAAATATCCGAATTGCCGCCCTTCCTGGGGCTGCCCGATAAAATCAAAACCTTTTTCATGGCAATGACTCCTTTCATTTATTCCTGATCGTTAAAATCGGGACGGATATTGAGGTATGTCTTTGCCGCATCTTCCAAGGACATGTTGTAGTAGCGGGTATTTTTATCCAGCGCCGCGATCTCTTTCATCTCGTCATCGGTGAGCGCAAAGTCGAAGATATTGAGGTTTGCCGCGATATGCGCGGGATTTTTGGAACCGGGGATAACGACGTTGCCGCTCTGCACATGCCAGCGAAGTATGACCTGTGCATTCGTCTTGTTGTACTTTTGGGCAAGTCTGGTGAACACTGCTTCATTGACAAGCGACTTGTCGCCGTGTCCCAGGGGATACCACGCCATCAGCTTGATGTCGTATTTGAAGAGATAGGCTTTGAGCTTACTCTGCGGATAGTACGGGTGCGCTTCCACCTGCAAGATCTGCGGATTGACCCGGCAGGCATCGATGACCGATTGTACAAGCTCTTCGGGGAAATTGGAAAGACCGAGCGCCTTCACTTTTCCCGCCATATACGCCCGTTCCATCGCCTGATATCCCGCCATAAAATTGCCCACGGGCTGATGCAGGATGAGAAGATCGATATAGTCGGTATCCAGCCGCTTGAGCGTATCCTCAATGGCTCTGTCCGCGTCCTCATACTCGGACGGCCACAACTTTGTCACAAGGAATACATCTTCACGCCTGACGCCGCTCCGCTTGATGCCTCTGCCGACGCCGCGCTCATTCATGTAGGCGTTTGCCGTGTCGATGAGTGTATAGCCGCATTTGAGTGCGCTGTACGTCGCTTCCTCCGCATCCTTGGGAGAAAGCAAAAAAGTTCCAAGCCCGAGAGCGGGCATTTTCACTGCGTTATTTAAGTAGACGTATTCCATAAGTAACCTCCGGAAATTAAAATCCTAAATTTTGCAACCACTCGCGCACGTCGCTTTCAGACGCACCGGAACGGAAGCGCTGACCATCCCGCCAATCGCCGCTCCCTGCCATATCGGCAAGATTTTGCGTACTGCTGCCCAAGCCGGAACTGGACGACGTGCAGAAGGTATATACTGTTTTTCCCGTAAAATCATTCGCCGTTACAAAACCATTGACGGGCCACGCGGCATCATACCACCAGATGGGATAGCCGATGAAAACGGTATTATAGTCCGCCCAATTTTCTACGGTTGTAGAGACAAGCTCAATATCGCGCAGTTCGGGATTCTCATACTCCTGCACAACGCGGCTGTTTTCATCCGTCCAGCGCAGATCTGCACTCGTGTAAGGATCGACGGGGACAAGTTCAAAAATATTCCCGCCCGTAGCCTCGGCAATCACATTTGCGATCCGTTCCGTGTTGCCCGTCGCCGAGAAATACACAACGAGGATATCGGAATCGTGGTCAACCGGAACTTCGGGACGGTCGCCCGATTCTTCATCGCCGACGGTCTGTTCGTTGTCCGCAGAAGGCGTCGGATTGGCTGCGCAGGCGGCGAAGGCAAGCATCATGCCGCACAATATAAGGCTGACAAAGGCAGCAAAAAACTTTTTCATCGTATGGCTCCTTTACCAATTTTTCTTTGCGGTATCGCTCGTCTTGCCGCGGCGTTCCTCGACCATACGCACAAACATTTCAACAGTTGCGGGATCGGTGTGGGAGAAGAAGGACGACTGCTCCTTGTCGAGGGCGGCGATCTCCTGCATGTCCTCGTCCGAGAGCGTGAAGTCGAACACATTGAAGTTCTCCGCCATCCTCTCAATATGCGTGGACTTGGGAATGACCACAATGCCGCGCTGTAAGTGCCAGCGAAGCATGACCTGCGCCGTCGTCTTGCCATACTTTTTGCCTATCTCCTCAAGCACAGGATCGGTGAACAGTCCGCCTCTGCCCTCGCCGAAGGGCGCCCATGCCTCGTGTTGCACGCCGTATTTGGTCATCCATTCATGCGCGACCTTTTGCTGGTTGTGCGGGTGCGTCTCCACTTGGTTGACCATGGGTCTGATGCGTGCGAAAGAACAGAGGTCTACCAATCTGTCAGGCAGGAAATTGGATACGCCGATCGCGCGCAGTTTCCCTTCCGCATACAACTCCTCAAGCGCCCGCCATGCGCCGTAGTAATCGGAGAACGGCTGGTGCAGCAGAACGAGGTCGATATAGTCGAGCTGCAACTTCCGCAGCGATTCCAGAACGGACTTTCTGCATTCCTCATAGCCGTAATGCTCGATCCACACTTTGGTGGTGATAAACAGCTCATTGCGGGGAATCCCCGACTTTTTGATGGCGTTGCCGACTTCCTCTTCGTTGAAGTAGGACTGCGCCGTATCGATATGGCGATAGCCGACGGAAAGCGCATCCGCGACGCACCGTTCGCATTCGTCCTTCGTCACCTGGTACACGCCGTAGCCGAGCTGGGGCATCTTGACCCCGTTTGCAAGCGTTACATATTCCATACAAGATTCCTCCTTTTTTTACACCCATAGTATAGCACGCCTTCTTTCAAAAGGGAATCACCAATAAGTTCACTGTATAAACTGAAAGTAAATACAAAGAAATAAAAACCGTGCATTCATCTGAATACACGGCGATTGCATTGATTTCCTTATGATATTCCTTGAAATCAGTTTGCGGCAATCGAACTTAAAATATCAACAAACTTCTTGACGAGTTTTGTGGGGGTCGGCGAATAGAACACGCCGAAAGGAATGGTATCTTCCCAATCGGCGGGAATCAGCCTTAAAAGCGGGTGTACATCCTCCCAGCCCTCTACAGTGATAATGGGCGTGTTCTCCGTGACGGCGCGGTTGTAGGCGGAGATGTTAAACATTTCAAAATCTTCCGTCTTTACGCCTTTTGCCTCCAATTTGTCGCGCAGATCATCGATATATTGATTCCAACCGCGGCGAATAAATAAAACCTTGCGGGTTTTCAGCTTGTCAAATGTAATAAATGTTTCAGCATTCAGCGCGTGCGCCACGGGTACGGCGAGAAGGATCTTTTTGTCGTACATATGCGCGGCAAGGCAGTGGCGTTCCTTCAGAAAATTATCGTCGTACAGCCCCGCAACGACGTCGATGTGCTGCCCCAAGTTGCGCAGAATCTCCACCGCGTTGACGGGATTGTTGTCAAAGGGGATAAGTTCGATCTTCAGACTCGGCATGCGGCTCTGGATCTGCGACCATATGTCGAGAATGAAGTTTGCGGGCGTCATGACCGACGTGCCGATACGAATGGACTTGCGCCTCTCCCCCTCGTCGATCTCCCGCACCTTCTGCACGGCACGGGCAAGATATTCGAGCAGATACCTTGCATCCTGCAAAAAACTTTCACCTGCTTTTGTAAGACGCAAACCGTGATTGGTGCGGCCGAACAGCGATACGGAAAGCTCCTTTTCCAGCGCGTTGATCTGCTTCATGACCGCGGTGGGCGTGATGTACAGATCATCCGCCGCCTTAGTAAAACTGCCAACTTCCGCAACTTTGATAAATGTTTCCAGCCGCCCGTCAAACATTGCACACCTCTGCATCGACTTACAGTAAATATATTATAGCAGATAAAAGTGAGAATGTCCAATGTTTCTTTCAGAGCCTGTTTTCCATAACAATTTTGCAAACGTTGACGTCCGCAAGAAATTATGCCACCATATCCGACCCGAAAAGGCAATTTTCGGAGGGAGCGTTTTCATCGAACGATCCTCCCAAAAAATCGCGGGCAAACCAAATGCCGCCCCGGAGCCGGAGCGGCTTTTGTCAGAAAAGAATGTTAACCCTTGACTGCACCAACGGAGACGCCGTTGATGAGTACCTTCTGAAAGAAGAAGAACAGCACCGCGCACGGGATGAGCATGACGGTTGCCGCCGCCATCTGTACGTTTGCGGGGGGAATGCCGCCGGCGTTGTTGACGTAGCGATAATACAGCCCCAGAGAGAGGTTGTACATGGCGGGCTCGTTGATGTAGAGCAGGGGCGTCATGAAGTCGTTCCAGCAGCCGAGGAATGCCGTAAGCATGACATAGCCTACAATGGGCATACTCATAGGCATGACGATGACCGCATAGATGACGAACTTGTTGGCGCCGTCAATCTTTGCCGCCTCGCAGATGGTATCCGGGATCCCGCGCATGTACTGACGCATCAGGAAAATGTTGAGTGCGCCGCCGCCGAAGAATCCGGGAACGATGAGCGGAAGCCAGGAGTTTGTCCAGCCCATACCGTAGTACATTTTATAGAGCGGAATCTGCATGCAGATCGCAGGGAGCATGAGCGTGGCGAGCACGACGGAGAAACACAGTTCCCTGCCCTTAAAGCGCAGCTTGGAAAAGCCGTAGGCGCACAGGCTGGAGGAAAGCGTGATGCCCACCATGTTGACGACGCCGATGATGAGCGTATTCTTCAGCCACCAGAAATATTCTGCATCCAGCGCATCAATGTAGGGCTGGATGGTGAACTCTGTAGGGAACAGTTCTCCAAAGCGGATGTCAAGGTCGTTCATGAAGGACTTCAGGATCATCTCCAGTACGGGGAACAGGAAAATGACAGCCAGAAGTACGAGCACGACGTATTTCATGACATCGCCTATGATCTTCCTTGCACGAATGGATTTTGTCATACGTCCTCCCCGTAGTAGACCCATTTGTTGAGTTTGAAGGTCAGGCCCGAGAGGATCGCAATGATGATGAAGAGAATCCAGCTCAGTGCGCACGCCATCGAAAGGTCTGTACTGTTGTAGAAGTCATAAATTTGCACGACGATAAAGTCAAGCGCCTCCTTCCCGCTCGGCTCGATGTTCAGCGTGATGACGTTTGAGAACACCTGCAGCGAGTTGATGATGCCCATGACAAGGTTGTAGAAGATGATGGGCGTACACATGGGAATGGTGATCTTGAAAAGCTTGACGAGGGCGCTGGCGCCCTCCAGGTCTGCCACCTCATAGAGCGTGACGGGGATGGACTTAATCTGCGCGATCCAGAGGATCATGCTGCTGCCGATCGTAAAGAGCCCCATGACGATGAAGGTGAACATGGCGGTATCGCCGGAGTCGTAAAACGGGAAGGACGGGATGCCACAGGCATTGAGAATGACGTTGAATGCGCTCATGTCCGTTCCGTTTGCCAGCATCGACCAAAGAATGCCGCTGACCACCGTGGGAATCATGACGGGGAGATAGTAGATGACGCGGAACGCCTTGATCCCCTTGATATCCTTGGTGAGCAGAAGCGCTAAGGCAAAGGAGAGAACGAGCGTGAGCGGAAGCGAAATGACCGTAAACAGGAAGGTGATCCCGAGCGAGCGGCCGATCTCCGGCCAAAACTCGTTGAAGATCATGGAATAGTTCTCAAATCCGACCCATTCCCCCACGCCCTGCACCGTCGTATAGGTGCGTGTAAAGCTGTAGACGAGCGACGAGACCATCGGGTACAGCGTGAACATCAGAATACCAATGACGACGGGCAGGATGAACAAAAAGGATGTCAGCCAATCGACGGCAATCCGCTTTCTTTTGCTTGGTGTAATTGCTTTCATTGCGACCTCCCACCCTTCCCCCGCAGGGAGCCCGCGGGAAGGGCGATGATGTTTTTCAGTTTGCGGCGTTGATACGCGCCATCATGACATTCTTGTACTCGTCCACTCTGGCATAGATCGCCGCATAATTGGTACGGTTGAGTTCGAGCGTCAGATCGGCCGGCCAAAACTCATCCTTGACGACGTACGTCATGATGGAGATGCAGTTGTCGCTCACCGTCTTCTGTGCTGTTGCAGGGAAGGAGTAGATATCGTTGACCGCGATCGCCGTCTGGCCCTCACGCTCCTCGACGAACGCCTCGTGGTTGAGGTCGGCGCTGCCGTACTCCATCCACGTTCCGCTGTCCTTCATGGACATGAGCGAGGGAACCCCCATGCCCGTTTCGCCGATGGCGTTCTGCCCCTCTTCACTCACGATATACTTGAGGAAGAGCCATGCGTAGTCGGCATTGGTCATCTTCTCGTTTGTGCCCTCTTTGGTCTCGGCATATTCGGAAACGCGCGTGGCAGCGAGCGAAGTGATCGCATAGCCCGTGCAGCCGACGCCGACGTAGTCGTACGGGAAGGGCAAAAAGTCCACTTCAAAGGTCGCGTTGTAGGAGTTTACCTCCCCCCAAGAAGGACGGGTGGTGAACCACATTGCCGCCTGCGAGTTGGGGAACGCCGCAGCGCCTGTAGAGGCGAGGGACTGCCTGACGTAGCCGGGCCTTGCGAGCGTTTCATACATGGAGCGGTAGGCAAGCATCGTCTCTTCCGCATCGACGCTGAGCATATTCTCGTAATCGGGCGTTTCGCCGTCGCCCGCCTTGTCGAGGCTGATCGTGCTGCCGCCGAAGTGGCGCAGGATGGGCTCGTAAGCGGGATACCAGTTGTAGCGCGCATCCAGAGCAACCGTGCCGCGGATGAGACCTGCAAGCCGCTCCTCCTGCGGAATGTTGGAAGAATTGGCAGCGTTTTCCTCTACCTTCCGCGTGACCGCCTCACAGACCTCATAGAAGGTCTCGAGATCCCACGCCTCCTTGAGCGCTTCAAAGGAGCCGTAACCCGCATACATCTCTCCGTTCTCGCCGGGAACATAGGAGAGCATGGTCTTGTTGACGAACGTGACGACCTTGTTATAGTCGCGCGGCATGAACCAGATGCCCTCGTCCTCGCTGTTATAGTGCGTCGTCTCGATGAGTTCGGGATAGATATCATCGAAGGAGAAGGTGCCGTCCTCCTCGTCAAACGTGCGCAGATCGAGGAAGTGTCCGTTTGAGGAATACGCCGCGTGCTGATCGCCGGGCGTGAAGACCACGTCGGGGAAGGAAGAGTTCTGGACGTAGTTGTTCATACCCGTGGCATAGTCGCCGGGGATGGCGTCCATCTGCACAATGACATTGGGATACTTCACCTGGAAGCCGTTTTTGTACTTGCGGAAGATCTCTTGCTCCGTCGTGCTGCCCAGCACGCCGACCTCGATGACGACCTTGCCCGTCTCGTCCTCCGGCTCCTCCTCAAAGGGATTGGTGCAGGCAGTCAGCGTAAAACACATTCCGGCTGCCAGCAAAATACTCAATAACCTTTTCATAAAACCTCCGTTATGTTATCTGACTTGCACTTTGCAAGCCCGGAAAGGAACGGTCACCGTGACCGTATCGCCCTCTTGCACATAGTCCGTTGTGGCAACGCCGTCGACGTACACACGCTCCCCTGCCTCGAAAGGAAGGGTGACGGCGATCGAAAGCCCGGTCGGGAAGCCCTTGACGTAGGAGATCTGCACGAAGTCGCTGCCGACGGTCAGATCGTAGTTGACGTCGTGGAAACGCAGGTTCTCCATCTTCCACCAGTCGAGGGAAGCGGGCATGGAGGGGGCGACGGACAGAACATTGTAACTGTCGCTGCCGATGCCGAAGAACCCGTAAGGGATGGCAGCCAGCAGGAGCGCCGATTCCAGGAACTCTTCGTCCAGACCGATGCCGCCCGCCGTACCCGCGCCCTGCATGACGATGCCGAGCTGCGAATAGTACTCACGGTAGAAGTTGGTGGGAGACGTCCCGTCGATATTCGCCGCATCGGCGACCGCCTTGACCTTCTCATACCACGTCTGGATGCCCTTGAGCCGCTCAAACGCATTGTCTGCGCCGTAAGTGGAGATGCGGCTCATCAGGTCGTAATAGCTCAGATACATGATGGCGCCGCCGTCCTGCACCTGGCCGCCGAAGGCGTTGTTGCCAGACCAGTTCCAGACATACTGATTGGCGTTCTTGACCGTTGTGGAGCGGGGCGCGAACTCAAAGTCGTAGATGCCAAGCGTCCCCTCATCTGCGAAGGAGCCGTCCTCATTGAGGCGCGTGCCCTGATAACCGGAGGCATAATTGCCCTCCTGCGCTTCAGGCGTGGCGCCGGGTGCGCTTGCGGCGTCCTCTTCCACGATGCGCTCGCCACTCACCCAATCCATGATCTCCTTCGCCTGTTCCTGCGTGCAGATGCCGGCCGCGATCACTTCCAGATTGAACATGATGAAGCCGTAGTCGATGACCTCGCCGTTTGCGTCAAAGCCCTCGATAAACCTGCCCTTGTCCGCATCCCAGAAGCCTGTCTTGTTGACGGTATCCACGGGCGCCTGGATCGCCGCTTTGATGGTGCCGAGCAGCTCCTGAAGCGACTGCGGCGTCTGGGTATAGGTGGACATTGCCTCCTCGCCCGAGGAATAATCCCCCGTCGCAACGGAGGGCATCTCCGCCTCGATGCCGGCTGCCGCCGCCATCTCCTCGAGGTAGAGCATGGACTCGATCGCCTTATAGTAGTAAATGTTGGTGTACAAACCGGCGGGATCGCAGGAGATGATGTCCCAGTACCCATTGCCGATGCTGTTGGCGTATGAAAATTCCGTATTCTTGCCGCCCTCATGCCCGACAAAGAAATCGCGCATGGAGATGAGCCCGCTCTCGCCGCCGCACACGCCGATGAGGAACTGCGCCGCGCTTCTGAAGCGGGTGAGATTTTCGGCGAGGTATTCGTTGTCGCCTGTGTACTCATAGTACATCCTGGCGGCACGCAGCAGCAGCGCGTTGTTGTTGGTCTGACGGGTATCGTACTGCCCGCGCACATAGTTCATGCTGACGCCGCCGTTCACGCGCACACCGTCCTTGGAGCGGACGGTAATGCGCAGCTGCGTGATGGCATCAGACGATTCATTGGACGTCCCCCAGTTGGGATTTAGATACATGGGCAAATAGAACTTTTTGCTGAACGTCGCGCTGATATTGCTGACGTATGTGGCATAGTTCTTATATGTGACCTGGTACCATTCGTCGCTCTTTGCGTTCTTCCACTCGATGATGATGTCATCAAAGCCGCTCGTCGCGCCGATATTGTCATAGTCGTTGAGGCGGATATCGATCTCCAGGAAGGGCGCGTGCTTGGGGATGATGTCGTAGCCCGAAGCGGGAGAAGTGAACTCCACCGTCTCGATGCGCGAACTCTCCACCGACATCAGCCCGGACTCGACGTTGGGCGTGGTGAGGTTGCCGTTCAGGCGCACTTCCCAGCCCTCTGCCGCGTCGTTGACGTCCCACTCCCAGCCCTGACTGTTGCCGTAGCTTAAAGAGTAGTCGGGGAAAGGCCAGCCCTGCCCGAAATAAGTTGCTGCCGAGAAGTAGTTGGGCTGCAGCTCCTCTTTGTTCGACCAGACGTAGCCGTACTTATCCACGGGGATATTGCTCGTCCAGTCCTCGATCATCGCATAGCGGTCATCGGGAACGGAGGTCTCCGAGTCGAAATACATCAGGCTCATCGCCTCCCATTCCTTGTTGAACATGACCGAAGAGCCCAGGGAGAGGCTGCCGATGCGCAGATCATCATAGCGCAGGTGGCGGTGCAGATAGTCGTTGAGGAAGTCGTCCAGCCCCTCGTCGGAGGAGGAGAGCTTGAGCATCGTGGATGTCCCCTGCTCGCGCTCATACACATAGTCGTCGCTGTTATAGGACGATCCGCCCCCGCCCGACAGGGTGCAGCCGGCTGCCATCAGCAGCATGCCGGCCGCACAGCAGACGGAAAAAATCTTTTTTGCTGTGTTCTTCATATCGATTGCGAAAACCTCCGTAGCAGTGAATTATTTGTTTGTGTTCGTGTTCTTTTCCTTGATGATGAGCAGCACTGTCACCACCGTGACGGCAAGGACTGCCGTGACCAAACTGATCCCTGCGCCGATGCTGCTGCCACAGCCACTGCCGCTCTCTTCTGTCTCCTCAGGGGTCTCCTGTGCCGCTGTCACGTTGACCGTAAAGGTGAAGGATGCGGTGTTGCCGCTGCCGTCATTCGTCTGCGCGACGAGCGTGACGGTATTTGCGCCCACCTGAAGAGTGCCGCCCTCGAGCGTCCACTCGGGATTGACACCGCCCTTGAACGCGACCGTAAAGAGGTTCTTGTCCAGTTCGGTGACGCCCGTAAGCTCCAGCGTGCCGCCCTCTTCGATCATGACGCCGTTGTAGGCGACCGCCTCGAATTCGATCTCGGAGATGACCTCCTCCTCAATGACCTCCACAAAACGGCTCTCTTCCGCATTATAGGTAAAGGTATAGTCGCGGTCGAGCTTGCAGAGTGTTGGAACGGTGAAGCCCTCCAGGAAGGTGATCGTCCATTCGGGGTTGGGATCGCCGAGATTGATGGCATGGGGCGTAGGCTGCCCGAACGTACCGTCGTTGGTATTGACAGAGGTCGCGCGGAACACGATCTGGATTTCGTTCTGGTTGTAGTGCACCATGACCACGTTGACGGGACGGAACGCGGGATCCGCTTCCGAGTTCATCAGCTCTTCAATGGTCATGCCGTTGAACATGATCTTGGTCAAGCAGTCGCGGATGAAGCCGTAGCTTGCAAGGCGAGGTCAACATCCCTGCACCAGAAATTATACTCATACTTGTAGGCAACGCCCTGCGTGATGACGCCGTTATCGCGGGGAACGGTGAAGCCGTCCGCCACCGCAAAGCGCACTGTCTCCAGCACATTGCCCTCGGCATCCAGCACACCGCCCTGCTCTGCGGTGAGCTTGGCGCTCACATAGATGGTGATATAGTTGTTGTTGGAGAATGCGACCTGCACCGCGTTGGGGATGACGTTGCCGTCCGCATCGGTGGAGGCGAGCAATTCCTCGATGCTCTTGCCGTTGACAGTGATGTAGTCCCTGATCCAATCCTCGTTGGTGATGTCCGCAAACAGGTTGTAGGCATCCCCTCTGATATTCTTGGAGAAGTGCAGCTGGAAGCCGTACGCATCGCGGTCGGTATCATAGGCGAACTGCTGTACGCCCGCAAATGCAAGGTCGATATCCTCGTCCGCTTCGTAGTTGTCCGTCACCGTGACGGTCAGAGTGACCTTCCCGTCCGTAGAGGTGCAGTCAAAGATATAGTAGTGCGCAAGTTCTGCGACCTTCTGTGCATTGGGCGAGGAGGGAATATCGTTGTACAGAGGCATCCCCTTCATGAGGATAAAGCGGTCGCCCACGTTCCACGAACCCTGCGGCAGCTGCACCTGCAGCGGTTGGCGGTATTAAACTGAAGGATCTGCCCGGACGTTGCCATCTGCGACATGAGCTGCCCGTTGATCATGACATACTCTTTGACCTCCGTCTAGCGACGCCGGAATATTGACAAAGGCGTTGCCGGTGCCTGCCTCGATGCCGCCCTCAAGCTCCTGTCCGTCCGTCACGCCCAGTTCAAACTGCTCCAGAACGACGGTGGGCAACCAGGAAGGATTGACCCACTCGAAGGACTGCTCCTCCGTGGTGATATAGCCGGAGGGAAACTCGATGCCGGGAATGATGGTGACCACAGCGCCGTTGCCGAGGGCGTTGTCCCCCGCTTCTACGACGCCTGCCCTTGCATCCACCCAGATGGTGATGTAGTTTGTGCCTTCAAAGTTTGCCTCCACTGTGGCATAGATGGGCGCATCCGCCGTGCCGATATTGATCTGCGCGATCTCGGCAAGCGTTCTGCCGTTCACCTGCACAAGGGTATTGAACCACGCCTCGCCGGCAATGTCGGTATTCGCCTCCATATCGCCGCGCACATCCTCGCTGAAGTGGATCTGCATCCCGTAAAGATTTCTGGCTGCATCATAGTGACCGAGTTGCATTCCCGTAACGCTGACGGGACGCGCCTGCCCCGCCTCCGTTCTGATCATGGTGAATGTACCGCCGCTGTAGGTCAGCGTATAGTTGGCATCCAATGCATATGTATAGCCGGCGCTGTCCTTGAACGTAAAGCCATAGGGAAGTACGATGACATCCCCTTCGTTCCACTCCCAATTTCCTTCGTTCTTCAAAATCTGGACGGTGTTGGGAATGGCGACGTTGAAGTAACCGAGATCGGTCAGCGGCTCGCCGTTGATCGTGATCATCGAGACGTTGTGCTCCGCAACGGCACCTTCGCTCAGGTTGTACGTCGTGTTCATGTTGACGAAGTTGCCGTCCGCCCCGACGCCGGTCAGCCCGATCTGCGCCGCAAAGGTGCAGGAGCCGTCCTCATTGACGGCACTGACATAGAAGCCGAAGTCGCGGTTGACTTCATAGACCGCTGCCCCTGCGGAATCGTACACTGTGAATCCTTCCAGGAAGTTGACGGTGTCGCCGACTTCCCAGGTGAAGGAATTGCCCGCCGTGGGCAGCAGACCGATCGACTGAATGATCGTGCCGTTCAGGTTCATCGTCACCACGCTGAGCGTTGCCGTCGTCATGCCGCTGAGCGGCTCGCCGTTGACAAGCACGTTGTCCAACGCCTGTGGCGCGGTGATATTGTAGACGGACATGCCCGTCGCCTCGTCGAGTGCGGGATAGTTTGCGATTTGCTTGGTCAGCATGAAGCCCGCCTGCGTGGAACTTCCCGTCCCGGTGGGGATAAACTCTACGCTTTCGAGCACATCGGGATCCTCATTGGGCGCCATGGCATAGATCGTTCTTCCGGTTGCGGAGAGCGTCTGGAATGCAAGATATGCATTGCCGCCCGCGAAGTCATCCCGCGTGACAGAGAGCGTTGCACCCGCTTGACCGACGACCTGCACGCCGTTGATCTTCATATAGGACGCATCGCCCTCAGCACCCGTGCCGATATAGTATTCAATCGTGATATACTGCGAAATATCCGTAGGAGCTCCGGCATCGGTACCGATCATGCCGCCCGTCGTCGAATATCCGTAGCCAAGCTGCATACTGCCGCTCTGCATGATCGCGGACACCTTGATAAAGCCCTGATTCCCGGCGGGATCATACATGTTCGGACCGGATAAGATCGTCGAATAGTCATCAACGAGGCTGACCGCAAGCCAGTTGTCGCCCGTGGAGCGAAGCGTAAGATAATTGACTTTGGTGAGATCGAGCGCCGTCGCATTATACGTCGTAACGCCGCCCGCCGTTGTGGTGATGACGGATGCACCCTCATCGTTGATGGTAAGGTCGTTCATGTTGGCATTCTGTACCCAGCCGTTCTCATCGGCAGCGCCGTGTTCGAGCGCGTTTACCGGCATCGCGGTAAAGCCGATCGCTGTCCCCAATGAAGCAGCCATGAGTACGGTCAGTACGAGCATACAAGTCTTTTTCATTGTTTCCTCCCTTATTTTCGTTCTGCGGCTGTGCCGCGAACGTTCTTTCCGTTAATTGTTTTTCTTCCTGCCATTCGGCAGGAAGAAGGGGGGATCCCCCCTTGCAAAATTGATTTTTTACGGCGTCGTTTATACGCTGCTGCGCTCCACAAGCCGTGTGGAAATGCGGCGCACATCGTTTTCACTCGCCCCCTCGTCGAGGATGAGGTCGACATAGGCATACGCCTCCGCCTTTTTGTCCACCGCGATGGTGGTGAGCGCCGGCTGGAAAAAAGCGGTAAAATCGAGATCGTCGCAGCCGATGACGGAGACGTCCTGCGGCACCCTGCGTCCGCAGTCAAAGAGCGCTTTGAGCGCCCCGAGCGCCATCATATCCGTCATGCACAAAAGCGAATCGAATGTTTTTCCCGAGCGGATAAGTGCCGTACACAGCTCGTAGCCGACGTTGTACGCCTTGACGATGGGATAATTCCCGCACAGAACCAGGTCCGGATCGTATACAAGGCCGTACTCTTGCGCGTTCTCCCGGAAGCAGCTCACGCGCAGATCACCCGGCGCCAGCCACGATTCGATGCCCGCGAGAAAGGCGGGGCGCGTTCTGCCCGCACGCTGCAGGCAGGCGAGCGCCTGAAGCATCCCCTCTGCGTAGTCCACCACCACCTTCGGCCCCGTTGCGGTGCAGTTGATGAGGCGGATGCCCTCTTCAAGGAAGATATCGTACCACGAGAAATCGCAGGTGAACATGGCGAGGTTGACGACCCCGCACACGCGGTTGGAGAGAAGATCGTCCAGCACCTGCCTGACGTCGCGGTCTTTGACCGCAAACAACGAAACAATGCAGCCCTTCTCCTTCGCGCGCTCCACCATTGCTTCCGCAAGGTGCATGTAGTATGGATTGAGCAAGTCCTCCACCAATACGGCAATGACGTTGCTCTTGCGCTTTCTGAGATTGGCGGCAAGATTATTACGGCGGTAGTTGAGCGCCCGGACGGCCTCTTCCACCTTGGTGCGCGCCTCCGTGGAGACGTACCCCTTGCCGCTGAGCACCCGCCCGACAGTCGCCGTCGAGACGCCTGCCCGTTTCGCCACATCCTGTTTCGTTACCATGTGTCCCCCCGATGTGTCCTCGTGGACACATACCCGAAAAAGAAAAGAGCAATCAAAAGCTCATGCCATATATGTAAATAAATAACAAAAATTTCTTCTTCGTCACATGTATAGTATCACAATCAGATACGGTTGTCAATGCTTCGCGAAAAAAAATTTATGAAAATTTTTGCGCCGCCCGGAAGAGAGGCAGGAGGAAAATAGAAGAAAAGGGGGTAATCTTGGGTGTCTCTCCTCCGAACGGCACAACGTAAGGATGATCGGATTCAGCCGCGGATGCACTCCACCGCGCTCAGCCCGAAGGGAACGAGCTTGCGCTCGCGCACATAGTGTGCATTCCCGCCCGCAGGCGTCCAGTCGCCGCGCAGCGTGAAGAAGTAGGGCGAGACGCCCCCCTCCTCCTCATACGCGCAGTGGAAGGGACCGAAGCGGTTGCGCATGGTGGAGAGACACTCGATCTCGCAGTCGTGTTCCCCTGCGGGGAGGTCGAACTCCGCCTCCTCGCCGAGGATTGCGCTCCGCTCGCAGCCGCATACGCGGAACACGCACATTGCCCAGTCCCCCACGGGACGCAGGCGCACGCGCCCGCCGCCCTTCACGCGCACCCGATAGCGCACGCCGCCGCAGAAGTTTTCATACCCCATGCGGGTGAGGTCGCCCGCGCCCTTTTTACCGGGCGCCGCGATCACAAAGCCGTAGCTGTCAAATGCGCCCGTCAGATAGATCGGCTCCAGACATGTGTGATAGCTCGTGCAATTAACCAGGCTCTCGGACACGTCGCCCGCAAGCGCCTCGCGCAAGAACTGCACGTTCTCCAGCCGCGCCATATAGGTAAAGGTGTTGCGCCCGCGCCGCACCGCGACGGGGGCGACGAGGAAATTGCGCTCGAGCGGATCGCGCGTGAAGGCGAGTACTTCGCCGTTGAAGCGCATGTCCTCCACGGGCTGGAGCTCCGCCGTGAGGCGGGCGCACAGGGCGGCGTCGCTCTCAAAGGAGAACTCCACCGTGAACTTTCCCGTATAGCTGCGCCGCACAAGGCGCTCAAAAATACCGTAGACATACCCCTCGAGGCGCTCTCCGTTCTCCAGCGTGACTGCCGCCTCCTCGATCGTCAGACAGTTGTCGTCCGAGGAGAGATATTCGGGAATGAGCGTCTCGCGCGAGCGCTCGCAGAAGAGTGTCTGCGTCCCTCCCCCCTCCTCTAAAAGGAGGGAGGAATGTGCTGGCAACGTATAAGAAGGCTGCGACACATAAGCCGCATTGCGCACCAGGTCGACCTCCCCGAATCTGCCGTTGACGGCGAGCGTACGGGATTCGTCCGAATCGTTGACGGCAAAGATGAAGCGCTTGCCGCCCGCAAGCGTGCGCACCGTGTAGGGCGTATCCGCCTGCAAAATGCACGCGGGACGGGGAAGAGCGCAGTCGCGCACGAGGTCGGAAAGATCCGCTTTCTCCCCCTCCGCGTAAGAAGGGGGCGTCCCCATCGTCTTGAGCGCGCCGCCCTGCGCGAGGTATTCGCGCAGCAGGCGCACGGTGCTCTCTTTGAGTTCCCGGCAGTTCGCCAGCACGACAGCGGTGTAGGCACGCGCCCCCACCTTGAGCGTCGCGTTTTCGACGCTTCCGAGACAGGAAAGGACCTTCTCGTCGACGAGATGGTATGCAATGCCCGCCCGGCGCAGATCCTCAATGACGGCGGAGTATCCGCCGTCCACCTCGGTCATGGTCTGCTGTTCGTCGAGACGGACGTAATCGAGATAGACGCTCTCCATCGGCGTAATGACGGCAACGCATGCCTCCTCTTGCGAGGCACCGAGCAGATAGCCGAGCCTGGCAAAGTAGCCGTTGAACGCGGGATAGCCCGCGATCCAGGGCAGCGTTCTGCCGAAGGAGATCGGATGGTCGGTCTTGCCCTGCCCTGCGAGCGAATAGTTATACAGATGCTGGCACATGCAATTAACGCCGTAAACGTACTGCCGTTCGGCGATCGCGCGCAGCGCGCGCGGCGTGATGCCATAGCCCGTACAGCCGAACGTCTCCGTCAGAATGTGCGCCCTGCCCGTCTGCGCCGCTACGGAGGCGACGTTCTTTGCCGAAAGGAAGGGATCGGAGCGGCGCGCCAGGTTGTCGATCGCCGGCACGCCCTCGTAGAGGTAGGTCACGGCGCAGTCCGCACTGCCCCACATCTGGGCGCAAAAGGCGTTCTCCTCGATGCTGTGCCCCGTGAGCTGACAGCCGTGCGCCATGCACCAGTCGTTGAGCTTGCGATAGAAGTTTTCGCAGTAGAGCGCACTGAGCAGATTATAGTATTTTACACGGAAGGGATAGCCGCGCGCGTCCTTGAGAAAGAGCCACAGCAGCCCCTCCTTCAGATCCTCGCCGAAGCGAGCGCGATATTCCTCCGGGGCAATGCGGCTGAAAGGCGTCGCATAGCGGTAAAACTGCGGCTCATCCGTAAAGAAGCCAACCAGTTCCCTGCCGAAGCTCTCCCGAAAGCGCGCATAGTATTGTTCGTGCGTAAGGGCGAGGAACTGTTCCGTGACGCGCGGGTCGAGGACGTCCGCATAGGCGTCCGACGTACGCACATAGAGCGTATGGTATTGCGCGGCGCGCTCACCCGGGCACAGAAGGCGCGGAACGCCCTCCTCCAGCGCATATACGGCATATGCCGCGGGATCATAGTCCTCCCGCACGGCGTATTCAAGATAGCAGGCGCGGTTCTTTTCCTCCCGCAGCAGCCTGCCGCCCGCAAACCCGCTCGGCCAGCCGTATTCATCGTACATCCACACGCGCAGACCCTGCCGGCGCGCCTCATCCAGACACACGCCCACGAGGCGGAACCACTCCTCGGACAGATATTCCGTCTCCAGTCCCGCACGCGCATGGTAGACGAACCCGCCCAGCCCGAACGCCTTCATTTCACCGATCTGGCGGCGGAGTTCGTCCTCTTCCAGCGCAGAATTGATGCTCCAGAACACGACGGGACGGTACTCGTCCACGGGTGCAGAGGAAAGGATGTGCAAAAGACTGCTTATACGCTGTTCCATGGCGCGTCTCCCCCGTCCTTTCAGCTGACGACCTGCACGCCCTCGGGCGCGGTGACCGTGGTATGTACTTTGCCGTCCTCCCCGGCGCGGCAGGAAACGTGCAGGATGCCCTGCGGCGTGGGAATATCTGCCTTCGCAAAGGTCAGCCCGCCCAGATGCGGCGCGATTTTTACCTTCCGATACCCCGCCTCTAGCGGCGTGACGCCGAGAATGCGACCGATCAGGAAGGGAATGACGCCGGCAGACCAGCCGTGACAGAGGCTGTGGCGATAACCGACGTAACAGAATCTGCCGTAGTCGCCGTGGACGTCTATCTGTCCCGGCTGCGGGATGCGGTCGACGGGACACACGTCCCCCTTGAGCCAGTCGAGGTCAAAATCCTCCCAGAAGGTGGTGGCGCCCAAGCGGAGCATCCCACCATAGTACTGCTTCAGCGAGGCGAGTGCCGTCTCTTCGCCCGCAAGATCGCTCTGCGCCGAGAGAAGGAAATAACTCATGAATGTTGAAAAGCCTGCCGCGCCGCCCTCAATCAGGAGCGCCTTCTCCGCCTCGGAGAGGGGTGTTCCGGAGAGATGCTTGAGCGCGACGATCTGCTTCTTTTCCGCAACGGGAGCGTCTTTTCGGGACAGCTTTTCCAGAATGCGTGCGGAGAGGCTCCCGTCCGTGCCGTAGAGCGCTTCGAGCGCGCGGGCACTCTTGGCGCACAGCTTGGCAAGACAGCGCACGCCCTCCGCCTCGTCCGCGTGACCGTGCGTCGGCCAGTCGACGAAGTTCCCGCCGAAATCAAAATCGCCGTCCTGCGCGATGCAGCCGTCAATCTGACGGAGCAGGTCGTAAAAATAATCCCTCTGCGCCGTCACCCAGGCAAGATTTCCCGTGCGGCGATAGTACTCCTCCACGATCATGATCCACCACATGCTGTACATGGGATAGTTGTTCATCCAACCGGGGAGAGGCGTTTCCGCCCTGACGAAGTCGAGGCTGTCCGGCACGCAGCCGTCGTCATTGCAGACGGAGAGCAGCGCGCACACCTCGGGATAGAGGTCGCCCACCCACACGAGGCGGTCACGTTTGATGCCGTCCCAGATATAGCGCTGCGCACACAGCTGCACGGTATAGGCGGCCGTATCATAGATGCGGTTGATCGTCTCGTCCGAGCAGGCAAACGAACCGACCTGCGGGCGAGGCGAATGGATATAGACGGCATTGACCGCCTTCAGGCGAACCTCCGCCCCCTCGTCGAGCAGTTCAACATTGGCGAAGCGGAAGCCGCTTGCAAGATATTCGGAATCGGAGAGCATGGGAAGGGACAGAGTGACGTCGCGCAGGGCATGATCGTTGGTGCTGCCCTTTTCGCCGATCTCGGAAAGGCACTCCCCCACCGACTCGCCGAGCCGGATGCGGATGCGCGCGCCGTTGGTGCCGTAGCCCGTGACGATGCGCAGACTCCCCTGCAGTTCCCTGCTGAAGTCGAGCAGAATGCCGCTCCTGCCCTGCATATGGATAAATTCTCTCTCGTTGAGCCCGATCTGTTCCGCCCGGTGTGCCGTAAGATAGTCGGCATTCTCGACCTTGCCCGCGATGCGGACAACGGCTTGGGGTATGATAAGCTCCCGCACCATAGGTGCGGCATGTGCAGATGTATGCATGATCCCTCCCGCCCGGACGACGCTTTCGGTATGTTACGCGGACCACCACGCCCGGCATCTGCGTGCCAGCCCTCCTTTTTTGTAAAAATTTCACAAAAAATATGGATGTGTCCTCGTAGACATATTTATATTATCACACAAATTTTCCTTTGTCAATGGGAAATCGAAAAAAAATTGTAAATTTTTTGCGCCGACCTTTGGCGGAGATAACTCTGCGCCACATCCCCGTCCGCAACTCCTATATAACTCCCGACCTCCGCAACTTTGATAAAGACGGAACTTCAACTCTTTTTTGTTGCCTTTTTTGTCGGCAGTTTGCCCGCACCCCTTATTCACCTGCTTTTACCCTCCCGACGATAAAGCCGCTTCCCGAAAGAAGCGGCTTTTCAAATTATAACGCTATCAATGCAACCGATCTGCAAATCGCCCCGCGCGCCGTTATCCCTTGATTTCCCGCAGAATGGCGGGGTCACGCAGGGTATTGTCCCGCGAAAGTACCACGGCCTTGGACACGATGTCCGCCGTCATGGGATCCTCGTCGATGAAATCGAGCAGGAGTGGCTTGTCGGTACTGTACACGGTGTCCAGAAGCAGATTTCCCTTACCCTCCTTGAACACGAGCCCCGTGCGGATATTGATGAGATAGGTGCCGTAAGTCCCCTTGACGGAGATATTGTCCTTCAAAAAGGAGATGTTGGTCAGACCGAGCACGGAGACGACAGACCGCAGGATCTCGCGCCGTATTTCCACAGTGGACATTGCGAGATCGTAGTCGTAGACGGCATTGGCGCTGATGGTGATCATCAAATCCACGTCGCGCAGCGTTTCGGAAAAAGTGACATCCTCCACGTCCCGCAGGGGAATGACTTCTTCGCTCTTGCGGTCGAGGAAGAATATGCCGTGTAGTTCGCGGTTGACGTTTTCGAGGTCGTACAAATAGAAATCATCGAACTTGCGGAACAGGGCGGCGACGATGCCGGAAGCGTGATAGACTTTGCGCAAGCCAATGTCGTCGGAGACGCCCCAACCCCTGCCTTTGAGCGCGGCGATGCATTTTTTCAGGTCGACGTTGAAGCCGCGGAAGCGCAGGACTTCTTCCTGGGAAAGCTCCTGTTCGCTCTTGCAGTAAATTTCGCGCATGACCTGTTTGAAGGGCTGGCAGACGTTGCCGCGGACGATATAATCCATCGCCGCTTGAAGCAGTCCCGCCTTTTTCAGTTCGACGGGATGGGCGACGTATACGGCTTCGCTTTCGATTGCCCCGCCGTCCGCATCGCGCAGGGCGCCGTCCGCGAACACGGCAAGTTTGCCGTCCGCCAGAAAGACGAGGCGGGATAGCGTGTGCGCGATCGTCCGCTCGCGGCTCATCTTTTCAAGTTGCCGCGACGTAAACACCGTTTTATCGCACATCGCGCTCTCGAAACTTGCGGCGATGCGCCTGAATTTCTGATTGAGTTGCCTGACCTCGTCCTTCAGCCATGCCGCCGTCTGATCTTTGGCGTATTTGGCGGGGACAGCGGCGAGGCGTTTCCCTTTTTTTTCGACCTGCAGAGTCACCTTGTATTCGTTCTCCCGCAGCGTCGGCGTGATTTCCAAATCGTCCACGGTATACGTCCGATAGATGTCGTGCGGGTAATCGGCCTCCAACTCGAAGACGAAGATGCTCGTGTCGGCATAGCCCGCCGCGCGGGCGAGATTGTCGAGCGCGACGTCCACCGTCCGCCGCTCGCTGAGTTGCCGCTGTGCGCCGTACTTTTTGCTCCCCTTCAGAAAATCCTGCAAAAACAGGTACCGCTCGTGCAGATCCTCTTTGCCCTGCAGCGGAATGAGGCTGTATACAAGGCAGAAATCCTTGTTGCGCGAAGCGTTGATCCGTTCGACGCACTCCTCCTTGGAGATCTTGCCGTTCATGGCGTCAAAAAAGCGCTGTGCGCGCTTGTGCAGACCGCCCACGGTAACGTACTTCGCGTTGTCGTAGATCATCTTGATCCGTTCGGCGGGCACCTCTTCGACCATCTCCATATACCAGCGGTAATCGAATGCGCCGTCGTTGAAGTCGCGGTAATCGATGTCCGAATATTCCCGTATCGCCTCCTTGCGGCTCTCGTAAAATCGGTCCTCGCCGTACGGCTCGCTCTCGTTGAGGTGCGCGATGAAGAAGTAGGCGGCAAAGCGGAAGCGGGGAAAATCGAGCGCGCGCCCCGCATAGTCGATGAACGAGGGGTTGAACAGGGAGGCGCGTATCAGCTCTTCGTCTTTTATGCCATACTCTTTGAGGAGGGCGGCAAACTTTTCATAGGTATCGTCCTCCGCCGGCACGGTTTGCTTCATGATCATCGATATGCTCTCGTTTTTCTCGCTGCCGAAGGGCGATCGCACGAGCGTCAGCCCGCGGATGGCGGCGATAGAGCGGACGAAGTACTCCGCCCCGCGGAAGCAGTTCATGCCGCGGACGACGCGGTTGTACGGCGTGGCAAGGCTGCCCCGCGCCAGTTCGGCATCGAGGCTGTCGCGCACCAGGGCGGACATGCACGCCTGAAAATGCGGATAGGGCGGATCGGGGCGGTACAGACAGAGGGGCGAATCCCGTTTGGAGAGGTTGTACACTGACGTTTTGCCGGTCAGCACGATGTAACGGAGCAGCTCGTCGGAGATCTCTCCCCTTTCATACAACTTTGCCGCCGCTTCGAGGTCGATATCGCCGTCGCTGCGAAGCAAGGCGCAGACTGCGCGGGCGCACGCACGCATTGTCTCCGCTTCGTCGAAACGGACTGCGGCGTCGATGATATGCGCGAGCGGGAGGGTCACACCGAACAAAGTCTTACTCTCTTCTTTTTCTCTTTGCCGGAATACATCGCGCGAGAACAATTCCGTGAGGCGGCAAAGCATGGATTCGCCCAAAAGGTCAAAGAGAACGGCATAGGTGAGTTGCTGCACGATGCGCAGGAGATACCCCTGCCCGTCCGATGCCGTCAACAGAACGGACGGACGCTCGTCATCGTCCTCTTCAAAAAAGGAAAAGAGCGCCTTTTGGTCTTTTGCGGAGAGTTTCTTGCCGTAGGCAGCCGCATAATACTTTTGCTCCTGCGGGCGATAAAAATGGGAGAGCAGCAGCAGGCTGACGGCTTCCGCCTCCGTGAGGGAGGACTGCCACAGCGCTTTGAGCGATTCGCCCAACGGAAAAGCGGCAAATCGGTCGCGGTAATCGACGTCGGACAGCGTCTGAAACACGCTGCCGAAGGTGACCAACCCCTCATGAAAGTACGCCCTGTATTCATAATCTTTGTTCTCTTCCACGAAGTCGGACAACTTGACGAAAAATTCTTCGAGGCGGGCGGGCGTTATGCTCTCTTCGTTGAATGTTTCCGCCTTCCGCCGCAAAATGCCGTCGATCTCTTCCGTCGGCTCCTGCACCTCGAGCACGCTTTCCTTCACCCAAGAACAGACATAGGGCGGCTCGTCGTTCTCCTCTTTGAGTTTTTCCCTCTGAACCTTGTCCGCCGCAACCTGCATGTCCCTGCCGGCGCTCACTTTATAGTCCTTGTCGGACGAGAGCAGGTACGCCTCGATCTTGCTCTGGTCGGGCGAAGCGAGAAATTCCTTGACGATCTTGCTCTTTACCGATTGTTTCTTGCTCTTGAGGTAGTCGGAGACGCGCACCGCCTCGTCAAACGTGAGGAGGATCTTCATGCCGTCGTAAAAATGCACCGGTCTGAACAAGTCCGATTTGAGAAAGGCGATGGCGCACGCCCGCCGATCAAGCCCCGTCCGTTCGCCCGCCGTCTCAAGATAGGCGACCTGCGCCTCCACTTTGAAACTGTCATAGCGCGCGTCCAGGCATGCAAAATATTTGTCATCGTCCAGTACCGCCGCCGCTTCTGCGAGGACGCTCACCACATCCGACTTGGAAACGTCGCGCGCAATGGGAACACTGTCCGTCATGGGGTAGTGATAGTTGACCTTTTCCATGCCGTCGTACATCGCCAGCATCTTATCGAACAAGGCGGGCAGAAGCGCCCTTTCCATCCGCCGGCAATTGATTTTAGAGGTCGCGAAGGAAAAATCTTCCATATCGAACGCGCCGCCGAAGATGACCGCGGCATAATCGCGGCTCAATTCCGCGGAATCGGCCCTGTAAAAAAACGCGTGCCGCGCCTCCGGCTGCCCCTCCCGCAGCACAAGGCGGATATACGCGGGGTATTCGGCGGGATAAAGCCGCCTGACAGCGGGCTGAAAATAGATATTTTCGCAGAACGAACGGGAGAGATAGTCCGTCAGCTTCTTCCCGAGGGCGTCTTTGAGCACCGCAACCGCCTGCACGGGCGTCAGTTTGCAGTAAAAGTCGCCCAATTCGGTGACCGCCTCGTTGAGCGCCTTGAAACGATAATAGTTGTTGCGTTCGATCTCGCCGATGAAATAAGACAAGGCGGCGGAGTCAGCGGCTGAAAGCATGTTTTGAAAGAGTTGTATCCGCAGTGAATCGCTCTGCCCCGCCTCACGGACGTACCCGCTGAGCGTCTGCCATATCCCCTCATTGCCCCGCTGCACCAGGAGGGGCAGGAAAAAGCCGAGGTATTCGGCGTTTGCCTCGGTGAAACGCAGGACATCATCCGCCGTGAATCTGCCGTTATCCAGCCCTTTTTCATAGAATGTCCAATCCAGAACAGACTTGTTCCAGCAATAATCGACGCAGAGATCATCGATCTGCGACACGGTGGCGAGATCGTTGCAGTCTACAATCTTGTTTTCAATGGCAAGATAGGCGATGAGCACCGCGGACGGGCGGCTGGCATTATCGTATATCTCTTCATAGCGGCGGAGCATTTCGTCGTACTGCGTGGGAAGGATCATCCGCAGGCATGCCTCGTGCGCCCGCAGAAAAGCGGGATCGTACTCACGGCCGTGACTTTTCCCGACCAACCAAAGCGCTAAACCATCCTCGGTAAAGAAGTTCTTGACTTCCTTGTCGGCAATGCCGTCGATGATTTTTTGGATCGTGCGGTTTTTGGTTACCATATCATCCCTCTCACATATTTCAATTTTATCAGGACGAGTTCGTCCCCCTCGCTGAGGCACAGCGTTTCGTCCAGAGCGGCGTAGCGGATGTCCTTCGTGACGTTCACGATGTAATAGCCCCCGTCCTCAAATTCTGAAAACGCCAGCGCCTGACAGTCGGCGAGACTGTCAGGCACTGGCTTTCCGGCATAATTTTTTGCGACCATTTCGCGGATGAATGCCTCGACGGTGGCGGCGTCCGTCCGGTATTCCTGCCGGACGACCGGATGCTTCAGGTCAGATATCGATTTTCGGGCAATGTATATCTTCATTTTCCCTCCCGGAAACTATTTTTGCCACCGCAAAGAAAAAAGCGCAGCTATTTTCTCTTTTATTATATCACACCATTCCCGCCTTGGCAATAGCAAAGAGAAAAATGCTTGACAAACCTACAAAATCGAAAAAAATTGTACATTTTTTGCGCCGACCTTTGGCGGGGATAACTCTGCGCCGCATCCCCGTCCGCAGCCCTTATAAACCTCCCGACCTCTACAACTTTGATCAATGCATTTGGCCGCCCGTCAAACAATTTCCCCACCTCCGCATCGACTTTCAGTGAGTAAGTGAATCTTCGCACCTATCTCAAATATCCGCAAGCGGAATACCTTGTCAAAGCGGGGCTTGGCAAATATGTCGGCAGCACGATGATATTAAAGAAAATCGGCAGCGACAAAGGTTTCCGCAAATGGCTGATGGATCACCGCGAAGAACTGCGTGCGCATCACTACTATGTAGATGTTGTATTGCGCGCATACAGGACGGGAAAGCCTCTTGAATTGCTGCAATCTTACCGCGAAGCAAAAATTAACTTGCGGAACAACAATATGCTTACTCCCATACGAGAACTTTTCACGGGAATTGAACGGGAACGGTTTTTCGATTACATCTCCGAACAGGACACAAACGTCAATACCTATCTCGACTATCTCAAAGCCTGCCAATATCTCGGTCTGGATTCAGTTGTCTATATCGTTGCCCGGCGGCACATAAAAATCGCACCGCTCGTGCCGTCTGCCCACTATCCTACCCACTTCTTCCAGCCCGCACACGGGACATTTGAGTTTCAGAACGCCCTGCGCATCACGGAATCCTATAAGCAATTTCCCGCAGCTTCGGCAACACCGGCGCGACGGTTTTGTATTCCATTTCTCCCTCATTATCTGTATCACCCCCTTTCTCTCAATGCCCGCTTATTATATCATATACGAACGTTTGTTTGCAAATTTTCACTTCCCATAAACGGGCATTGAAAAAGAAAAATGCGGAAAATTTTCCGCACTCTTCAATAACTGCTTTTCAGTTGTTCAATAAATCGGGCAAATTCTTCCGAAACCTGCGTAGGGCCGTCTATTCGTATCTTGCCAAGCGAGCCTGACACCCATCTGAAAAAGGCAAGGCTTACCTGCACACAAACGGCAAGCCGATATTTACCGTCTCCGAGAGGAATTAGTTTGATATTCATGCCGAATTTGTCAAACATCTCTTCGACCAACGGCTCTTCTACAGTAAGACAGACGTCTGTCGGTTCACCTGCGTACATTGAAAAAGACTGCCTGCGATATGTATGCTGATTGAAATCCCGGCTTTTCTCGCGCTCCGTTATGGGCGCATCTTCCTCGGCAAGCTCGTCCATTCTGTCTAAACGGTAATTTGCCGTTCCTTCATGCTTGTCGTCATAACAGACGAGATAATAATTGTCATTGTCGCAAACAAGCACAACGGGATTGACAATATACCGCCTGCCTTCGCGCCGAAACACCTTTTCTCCTTTATAATTTAAGGAAAAGTAGCGGAACGAAACCTTTTTTCTGTCTTCTATTGCGCGTTCTATTTTATCCGTATAATAGAAAATATTATTATTATTTTTCTTTACGGTGTCATAACACACGAACCTACGCCCCATATCTTCTGCGGAATGAGCGCCGGCAAGACCGGCAAGCCGTTTTGCTAAGTCTATGGTATGTGCCTCAGGTATAAAATTCGCTGCCTGTATCGCATCTATAAGGATGCGCAGCTCAGCCACGTCAAATTTCCTGTAAGCTACATAGTAATAATAGCTGCGTTTCTTGTACGAAAGCACCTCAAAACCGTATTTATTCAAAAGCGCTATATCGCAGGGCAAAACTTTACGGGCAATATCTATCCCGCGCTCTCGCAGTTTTTCTACGATTTCGTCTGTGGAAAGGGCATGTTCTTCATCCGTTTCGCGCAACAATATATCATATAAAACCAACAGCTTTATTTTTTGTTCCGCATTTCTCGGCATGATGTCTCCCTGATTTAACGCAGAATTCCGCTTTTTACCTTAACCCCAAAAAGGTTAGCGAGTTCTTAATTTTTCATAACAAATATTTTTTGTTGCCGCCGCAAGTTGCGGCGGCAACCGTTGTACTTTTTTATTGCGCCTGAGGAGGCGTGTTTACTATAAAGACTATGCCGTTTTGCAGGCTGTCGACGGGGAGGTATGAACCATATTCCGCTATAACGGCGTCAATGTTGGAAGTAGCCCCGTAATCGGGCTGGTCGCCCTTGGCAACATACCAGCAACCGGGAATTGCAGAGATTGCATCGGCAATAATTTTGTCCGTCGTTACGCCGTTGACCGTAACGTTCTGCACGTTATTTTCCGCGCCTGAACTTGCAATGGGCGTGTAGGCGAGAATCTGGAGCATGTAGTAGACATCTATTCTGCCGCCTACGCCGCCGACATTAAGCGCGCCTTCCGTTTCATCGAGAGAGCAGCCTGTCGTGGTGATAGCTCCCTCCACTGTGTTGTCGCTCGTCGTCATATAACGCTGCGAACCTATGATGCCGCCGACATTTACCGACGACGCTCCGCTTGCCTTGACGGCAGAAACAGTTGCGCTCATTTTTACCGTGCAGCCCGTAATACTCGTGCCAGAACCGCTGAGACCGCCGACGTTGATAACCATCTCGCTGTCCGTTGATTCAGTTCCTTCGTCCTTATAATTGAGTGAAAGCACAACATCCGTCTTGCAGGTCGTCATTGTCGAATAATTTTCGCCGAGCATGCCGCCGAAATAAATTTCGCCGCCGTGGCTGACTTTATTTGTTGCATTAAGTGTGAGCGAACCGCTTACTTCGCACCCCGTAACCGTGTTTGTCCAACCGCCCGCTTCAAGTCCGCCGACAGCAGTAAATAAATTGTCGCGGAAGGTGAGTTTGCTTTCATCAAAGGTAACTTCTATTTGGCAGTCTGTGACCTTAATATTTGTAAGTGTAGAAGTCATATCAAAGGCCGCAAGCGTGCCGACATAGAGATAATCTCCGCTGTAAGTCACGTCGATAACCGGGCCTGCAATCGTGAGATTGGAGATATTTGCACTTGCAAGCGCGCTGAACATTGCAGCCGTTCCGTCGCAGGTAACGCCGTCGTCATGCCAGGGTGAACCCTCGGACGAATAATTTTTGTTGAGCTCCGCCGATGTGATATTCAAGCCGCTGACGGTATGTCCGTTGCCGTTGAGCGTTCCACGGAAGGCATATGTCCACCACTCGGTATTGTAATATTCATAGTTTGCAAAGTATGCGCCTATGGGTTCCCACTCTCCCGTAAGGGTTATGTCAGCCGTAAGTTTATATGCGCCGTACAGGTCTTTTGCAATATCTTTGAGTCCCTGCGCGTCAGAAATTTCCTTCTCCTGCACCCAACGGGCATATAAAGTCACAACGCCGTCCACATCGGCAGAATCGAGGAGCATTACCTCTTCGCTTATTCCGCGCGCCTCTTTGTCCGCATCGCTCATGGCGTTGAACTTTGCAACGCCCGTCGTGCTGAGCTTATCGCCGAACAGCCATAAATATTTGGAAACGCCGTTGACTATATCGTTTTCGGTAATTTCGGCCTTGGTCTGCCAGCCTGCAAAGTAGTATCCTTCGCGCGTGGGCGCTGCAGGAGCCGCCGTTATATACGCCTCTTCGGGATTGCCCTTTACCTGCGCCGTTTCATACACTTTGCCACTGCCGTCGTTGAGCATATAGTTTACCGTATATGTAACGCTGTTTTCGTCCATGTCTATTACAAAATCAACTTCCGCGCCGGGAAGGGAGAGCGCAACGGTATACGCCTTGTCGGTGAGCGGACAATTTACTGCTTCGCCGTCTGAAGGCGTTACGGTGAGAACTTCATTTTCCATTGTCCATGTGCCGTTGAGCCACGACGAGGTGCTGCCGCCGAAAGTAACATATACGTTGAAAACGCCGCCCTCTTCGAGCGCGAGATATGCGCTGCCCTGACCCGAATATATACTTGCTACATTGGAGGTATACAACGCCTCTCCCGGTTCGGGCTCGGGTTCGGGTTCAGGCTCGGGTTCGGGGTCTGACGGCTGCTCATTTTCCACCTTTTCAAGAGTAAATGTCAGTGCTCCGACCTGCGGCACATCGCAATTAATTGTTGCCGAATACTTTATGTCAGAAGGATTACTTGCATCGAGCACGACAACAATATTTTCTCCGCCCAATACATTTGCCGTGTCCTCCGTTACGGTAAGATCCATTGCAGAATAGTCGGCTCGTATTGCCCAAGTCCCTGCAGCCATATGATTATATGTATCACCAAAGAAACAAATAGAAAACTCCCATGTTTTATCTTTATACATAAGCAAACGCGCGATTTGACCGGCAACGTTTGCCTCTGATTTCATAGTAAGCTCAACTTGCCCCTGTTCAGGTTCATTCGGCATATCCTCGCCGCAGTTGTCGCATTTGCCGTCATTATTTGCATCGACGTGCTCTGTACATTCGGGCTCTTCAGGCTCTTCGGGAGTTTGCTCCTCGCCCACCTTGTCCGTTTCGGGATTTAAAGTAAAGTTTACCGTTCCCGCGCTGGGGAGGTTTACTCCTATGGTAAACTCGCCGTCCGCGGCGGTATAAGTTTTGGCCTGTCCGCTGGTCGCGTCGGCAAGATATGTGGAATTGTCGCCTTCCTGCCATGTAGCCGTGAGAGTCAGAGTGCTCTCATCCTCGGAAAGCTCCCAACTGCCCTTGAGCCACGAGGAGTAGCCGTCGCCCGCATCGACGTTGACGTTGAACACATAGCCGTAAATTGCTCCCTCTTCGGGCGTTTCAGGCTCTTCGACATACTCAAACGTCATATATGCCTTACCTACGCCAACCCAAAAAGTTTCAACACCTGTTTGGTAGATGGTACCCTCCTGCGCTCCGGGCGCATCGGGGGCACAAGCCGCAAAACCTGCAACTGAACAGGCCAGGCAGAGCGAAGTCAATCCTGCAAGAAAAAATTTTTTCTTCATCACTTTTCCTCCATTTTTATTGTATAAGACGGCTGATGAGACCGTATTATCCTTTATTTATCTTCCCGTTTTCTGTGAAAACGGGAAAGGGCATGCCCTTTTTGATTTTGAAATTACTTTACGTCCAATTCGGTAACGGCTTTCGGATATTCGCGCATCTCATCAGTGCCATGCAACGGATTCCATACCTGTGCAAAAAAAGGATCAACCTTAGCCCTTGCGCCGTAGTTCCAGCTCCTCCTCTCGCACTCGTCGCACCAATGTCCTCCCTCAAGAACGAGGCGGGGACTTGCCTTGAACTTGTGCCCGAACGCGCACTCGAATTCAAGGGGAGTTTTCCAGTCGCCGGTAGTCATTGTTTTGCTTAAAAGTTTTCCGCCGCGGAACTCGGCGGCGCGCTTCATATCGTCGTAGTCAAGCTCGCTTTCGGGTTTGCTCTCGTCGTAGCCGTGGTCGATATGGATGACTTTATCCCAATCGGTAAAGTGCTTCATATCCGAAAGTTTTTCGGGCAACGCCTCCCAGCGAGCGCGGCTGCCCCAGTATGCATCGATATGGTCCTCGACGTTATCTTCAATGAAGTGAATGGTGCCGTGCTCGGTGCGGGCGAGCTTATCGAACTTTCTGCGCATGATCCCGCCCATAAGCTTCTGTCCGCCGGGGAGCTTGCATATTATGCGCGAAGCCGTACGGAGCCCGCCGAGCATTTCGAGATAGCAGTCGTAATAGTACTGCATTGAGTCGTGACGGAAATGCAGGTAGTTTTCGAGCTTGTCGCTGTCGAGATAGTAGTGCCCGTGGAAATTTAATGTCGCCTGCTTTTTGGGGCTTAAAATATAGTCGAGTTTTGTGAGCCCTATTTCGCCGTACAGCACTTTAAACATTGAATATGTATCGATTCTGCACGAGGGCCCGCCGCCTATGTTGTAGATATGTCCCCAAAACTCCTCTGGCAGGTCGCCGTCGTGATAAAAGGCGCACAGGTTTTTCATTGCCCTTGCCGAGTCGCGGTCGGAGCAGTATTCCAGAACGTTGTCGAAGCAGTTGTGGAACATTATGGCGTCGTTTATCTCGCTCATTGCCTTGCCGATGATACCCGTCTGGCGAAGCGACACCCAATACTTTAAGCCGCTTTCGATTACAAGTCTTTCAGCCGCAACTTTTGACACAGCGTAGTAATCGAACATTGAAGGTTTTATGGGATCGCCCACCCTGCCCCAATGGATAGGCGGCATTCTGTCGCCCGTTTCAGCAACCGTGCCGATATATACGAGGCGGGTAAAATCCTGTTGTTTGAGTTCATATATGGCGCGGATGATATTTCTTGTCGAGCCGTAGTTTACCTTCATTGCCCTGTCGGGATAGTAGTCGGCGGCGGGCGACACGAAGGCGGCAATGTGCAGCACAATGTCGCAGTCCTTTACGCACTTTTTTACAACTTCGTAATCGTTGAGGTCGCCCCAGACGACAGTAAGTCCCTTTGTCTGCATATAGGGCGCGAGAATTTTTCTGTTCTTTTCGGAGTCGCGGGCGAGAATTACAATGTCCTGCTTGTCGGTATCTTTGAGCATCTCCTTTAATGAGGCAAAGCCCATGCCGCCCGTCGCGCCCGTGACAAATACGCGCTGTTTTTTCATATTATTCACCCTTCATGGCAACGATATTTTTTGACTTGCCGTCGAGAATGTCGGCACACAACTTTACCGAATCGCCGATTGCAGACTCTATATCGTCGGGCTGAACGCCGAGCGGCTCGCAGCCGAGTTTTTTATCGATGAACAGATTGCTGCACTGCAACTTCGTAAACTTTACCATGTGCAAGCCGCCGTCAATACCCTCTTTCTTCTGTTTTTTGCGAAGCTGCATACCGCCGATCGCATAGAAACAGTTCGGAATGGTCTTGATCGGTTTATTCGGGCAACCGAGATATTTATGGCAGATTTTGAGCATCTGCTTCCACTCCATGTTGTAGTAACCGATGGGATAGCACTTGCCGCCTTTGTTGCGCTCCAGTGCGCCCGCGATAGCCTGTCCGACCTGCTTTACCGTGACCATTGTACTGCCGCCCTTGGGCCACATTGTCGTCTTTTTCATAGAGCGGATATTTTCGACGAGGAACACCCAAACAGGCTTACGCCCGGGCTGTGTGCCGAAAATATATGGAAGCTCTAATACGGCGACGTCAAAGCCATTCCCCGCAAAACTCATCGCTGCCTCTTCCTGATCGATACGCGAACGGATATACGGATGATACTTCGTCAGCTTCCATTCGGGATGCGTCTTTGCAAAGTACGAAAAATACGAACCGAGAATGACGGAGTGCTTTACTCCGCACTCTTTTGCGAGCTTCAAAAGCCGCTTTACAGGATCGATATTGTATTTTTTATAGAGATTGTATATGGGAGCGGGCCCTTCCACGCGCTCATCTACGCCTGCGGCGAACACAAAGCCCTCGCAACCTTTGAAGTGCGCCCTTATCTCGTCGTCGGTCATCTCCAAATAGTTGCCGTATTCAATCTTCATTTCCGGCGGCAGAACAGCGCCCTGCGGAAGAGGCGGGAGCGCGATGCTCGTTACCTCGTGTCCCCTTTTGATGAGTTCCTTTGCGGCCTCAGAGCCCAAAAGTCCCGTGCCGCCGATCATAAATACCTTCATTTTTATACCTCCTTAACTAAGCCGCTCTCCCCACGTTCGGCACGCATTGCCATTCAGCGCTGCATGCCTTACGATACAGAGGAAAATGATATGCCGAATAAATTATATTGTATATGTATATTTGCCTGCTTCTACAGAGTGGCTCTCGCCGTTCGGAAGCAATATTTCCGCTTTGCAGTTTGAGGGAATAGTGACGGCATATGTGCAGCCCTTTTCCGTCTTTTGCCAGCCGCAGGCCACCTTTCCATATACGCTTTGGTACTCCGCCCTTGCATAAGTCAATCTGCCGCCAGGTTTGGGGGCGATGCGGAACTTGTTTTCGCCGTCTACGTTTATGCCGCACATTTCGCCGAAGAGCCATTCGCACACCGCACCCTTGGAATAATGGTTGAGCGAAGCCACGCCGCCCTGCGCCTTGGTGCCTTCCCAGCTCTCCCATATGGTATTCGCGCCCATCTTGGGCATGAACAGCCAGCCGGGCATCTCTTCGTTTTCAAGCAGGCGGTAGGCGTACTCTATGTTCATATAGGCAAGCACGTACAAAATAAACGGAGTAGACAAAAATCCCGTGCCTAGACGCCAGCCGTAATTATCCAGCGCTTTAAGGAGCCGCTTTTGGGCAAACTCACGCTGTTCGCCCGTAAGAAGGTTCATATACAGCGGTCGCACCAGCTTTGCCTGGCGGTCGGTATCGTATGAATACTTTTTGGTCTGAACGAGTCTGCGGTAGCCCGTGCGCGCCCTGTCGGCATATTTTTTATATAATTTTTCGTCATCCTTTTTGCCGAGCTCCGCAGCAATCTCAGCCATGTGTTCGAGCATATATACGACATATGCCGTGGTCTCTTCGGGGTGGGGGCATACAAAGTCGGATATGCGGAAGGCGTTGACGTCTACGGGCTCCGCCCACTCGCCGTATGACTGGCCGTAATTGGAGATATATTTTCTATATTTCAGCCCCACGCCCGTGGGAAGCGCCGTCAAATACCACTTGCCCAAAGTCTTTATTTTGAACATGGCATATTTTTTCATCGCGGCGTAATTTTGAGAAATTATGCGCTTGTCGCCGTACTGTTTCCACAGCCTGTAAGGAATGAGCACGCCCGCGTCCGACCAGCCTGCAGAACCGTCCATCGTATTCATGTAAAAATCAATGCCGCCGCGCGGAGTTATCTGCCTGAAACAGCCGTTTTTATGCTGGCCGTCGCACATATCCGCGATATACTTGCGGGCGAATGAGTCGTAGTCGAACAGATAGCTTGCGGTGTTCACAAATATCTGCGCGTCGCCCGTCCAGCCGTGGCGCTCGCGCGTGGGGCAGTCGGTGGGAACGTCGGCGTGGTTGTTCTTTGCCGACCACATAGTGTTCTGCACAAACTTGTTTATAAGATTGTGCGAACAGTCGAACGAGAGCGTCGGCTGCATATCCGAATACACGGCGACGGCCGTAAAGTCGCCCGCTTTCCACTCCGCGTCGCCCTCGACGAGCATATACTGGAAGCCGAATATGGCGAACTTTGTCTTGTATGTATTTACGCCGCCTTTGCAGGTGTACTCCATCTTCTGCAACGGCGTGGCGCGCTTTTTGGTGGCGCATTGAATGTTCTTCTGCGTGAATTCGCCTTCACCGTCGAACATTTCGCCGAAGCGCAAAACCAGCCTTTGCCCAGCCCTTGCATTTACGGTAAACGTCACATATCCCGCTATGTTTTGCCCGAAATCGAGCACCTTCGCACCCTTGGGGGTGACTATAAGTTTGGGATTTGAAAACCTTTCGTGCTCGGTGAGTGCAACGTTGTTTGAAGCGGAAGGAACGACTTTGCACTTTGCAAGTTTTGCGTTGCCCGAATATGTGGGCTTTTTGCGCGCGTCTACAATTTCGCCGTCCTTGTTGTCGGCAAAGGTGATGGGGCCGTTGTCCGACCATCTCCAGCTTTCATCCGTAACTATGCGCGAGATTTTGCCGCTGCCGTCGGTGAGTTCAAGCTGAGCCAAAAGTTTTGTCTGCGTGCCGTACTGATTTTTTAATCCCCACGCGCCGCAACTGCCGCGGTACCAGCCGTCAGCGAGCTCTGCGGTGATTGTGTTCGCGCCGCTCTTTATAAGTTCGGTTACGTCGTAGGTCTGGTACTGTATGCGCTTTGTGTAGTCGGTATGACCGGGAGCGAGCACAAAGTTGCCTGCGCGCCCGCCGTTTATCTTCACTTCATAAAGCCCGCAGGCGGTGACGTACAGCCGCGCCTTTACAACACCGATGGCGGTAAAATCTTTTTTGAAACAGTCGACGGGGTAGCGCCTCCTTTTATTGACCCTGTAATTTCCGCTTATCCACTTCGCCTGCCAGTCGGACGCATTTAAAAGCCCGTATTCAAACGCTGCCGAGGCGCTCTCCCCTTCTTTGTCATTTTCGTCCCAAAGGGTTACGCGCCATTCAATTTTCTGCCGCGATTTAGGCGGCTGGGGATATTCGGCGCGCATCGAGGATGACATCACTTTTCCGCTGTCCCACACTGTTTTACCGTCCGACACGGCTATAATGCGGTATGCTGTCTGCTTTTTCCCGCCCTCGCAGTTCCACATAAGGCGGGGATTTTTTATGTCGATGCCTATCGGATTTACCAGATGCTCCGTCTTTAAATTTATTGCTTTCATATTGTTCCTCTTAAAATTCCGCAGGCTATATGCCTGCATTTTTTAAAAAAACGTCAAGTTTTTTCAATGTCTTTCTCGCCTCGGGAAGTTGCGTTATTATCGGCCATGCATGCAACAGGCCATTCATCACCTCTATGTGTGCCTTTACGCCGTCGTTGACCGCCTTTTGGTACAACATTACGGCATCGTCGTATAAAATTTCCGAATCGGAAGCCGATAAAAAAAGGGGCGGAAAATTGTTGAAAGTGCCGTAAACAGGTGATATTATGGGGTCTTTAAAAAAATCGGCACCCGCATTTTCAGGGCATATAAGTTTTAAAAGTTCGCCTGAGGCCGGGTCGCGCTTTAACATATAGTCCGTCTTTACGTTTGTTTTGTGCGAAGGCAAGTCTGTATTCAATGCGGCGAGAGGCGAGAATGCCGCCACGGCCGCAGGACGGGCAATACCTTCTTTCAAAGCGCGCATTGCCACCGATACGGCGAGCGTTCCGCCCGCACTTTCACCCATTAAAACGACTTGCGGATATCTTTGTACAACGGCGCCGTATGCCGCATAACAATCTTCATGCGCTGCGGGCAGCTTATGTTCGGGAGCAAGGCGATAATCGCACGCAATACAGTCGAAACCGAACCTGTCGCACAGGTAAAAGGTTATTGCCCTGCGTTCGCGCGCAGAGCCGGTAGTAAAACCGCCGCCGTGAATGTAGAACACGGGAATGCGGGTGTTTCCGGCCTTTTTGACCACTTCGCACGGTATGCCGCCGAACTCCGTCTGCTCGACCGTAACACCCCTTGGCGGGCGCGGCGGACGGCGCGCGGCGTTATTTTTTCTTTCGGCATAAATGTCGCCATTTGCAGGCATCCGTTTGAATATTGCGTCAAGAATATGCAAAAGCAAGCTTGCCATATATCACCTTTAATTATCGCCGTCAGATACCGTACCTCGGACTTTGCCCGCCTGCCCTGCGGCCAGCCCATTCCTTTCTGAGAATGGCGTATTGAATAGTATTTTCGTACTTGGGAGAGCCGTCAGGATTGTTTATGAATGATACAAACTCCTTAAAAAGCCCCTCTCTGCGCATGCCGAGTTTTTCGCACAGCCTCTGACAGGAAAAATTGTAATCTTCCGTATAAGCGTAAATTCTTCTCACCGAAAGGTTGCCGAAAAGATAGTCGAGCAGCGCAGATGCAGCTTCGTAGGCATACCCATTACCCTGAAACTTTTTGTTAAACATCCAGCAAGGACTTACGGTATCGTCTTCCTGCTTATCGCGGCAATAGAACACCTCGCCTATGACCTTTCCCGTCTCTTTAAGACAGACGGCAAAAAACTCTTCATTCTTATTGCCGATGCGCTCTTCCACCGCCTTTTGTGCCTGCGCCAGGTCATCCGTCTTCATTTGACGAAAGCAGTTGACTTCCGGTTCAGACAGATATTCAAATAAATCGTATTCGTCTCCATTGC
>ERZ1643251.788-NODE-788-length-41003-cov-12.306975_pt1 | contig 41003 bp, 41 predicted proteins | sample MGYA00579261_ERZ1643251 | MGnify/ENA primary metagenome ERZ1643251 (study PRJEB29033, sample SAMEA4952267) | chicken gut metagenome | biome: Broiler Chicken; feature: Gastrointestinal Tract; material: Caecum | place: Ireland | collected 2018 | study: Broiler... | reverse complement strand
GCTGGATTCACCAACTTTTTAGCTATTTTGTATAGCAATAATATTATATGCAATTCTTATAAATTTATTGCTTACTGTACATTAAATATATCATATTTTTGTAGAATAATCAATATTTTCTGTTAATTTTATATAAAAACTCTCGATTATCAAAGTTTTGTGCAAAAAGAGATAGGGGCATAATATAAAACAGCCATAAACCTCTACTCGTAGTAATTCAAGGCTTTTAGCTGTTCTATACATATTATATCTACCATGCACCTTGTTAATGTTATTTGAAGCTTCTCTGATAAAACTTTTATCAGTCTAACATTCTTGTATAATCGTTCTTTGCCAATTCCTTTAATCTATGCAAAATGTAGCATATAAAGGAATTGATTTTATATTATTAGAAAATCCAAAATTTTTTGTAGAAATTCTTATTGCATATTTAGGCTGATATCTTTTTATATAAACATTTAAACTCTGACTTCCAACATTATCATTTGCCTTTACTTCTATTGGTATAATTCCATCATTATTATATAAGATGAAATCAACTTCAGCTTGATTTCCCGATTCCCAATACATTAATGGAATATTTTTTGCTACCAATTGTGTAGCAACGTAATTTTCGGCAATTATTCCTTTATATTGTAAAAGATTATCTAATATAATATCATTATATTTTACTTGTAGCATATTTACTAAAATTCCAACATCACTTAAATACAATTTAAAATGGTCATCTATGATAAATCCTAATGGTGGAATTTCTGGCTTTTTTAATATAGAACATTTATGAATCATAGTACTTGAAAGTAGCCAATTCAATGCTGTTTCATAGTCTCTTTTTCGTGCATTTGATGATATTTTTCCATATTGAAATTTATTACTCATATTTCCTAATTGCGAAGGAATGGATTTATATATTGTTTCTATTTTGCTGGATTCAAATTTATTTGAAACATATTTGTTCATATCATTTAAATAAGATTGATAAATATCTTCAATAATAGTTTTATCAAATTTCAATATATCTTTTTCATTAGCAATTATATCTTTTACTGCTTCAGGCATTCCACCAACACATAAATATAGTCTGTATAAATTTAGTGCTTTTTCATGCAATACCGAATCCATGGGTGTACTTACAAGTCAATTGAATTTTCACGTTTTTAATACCATATATTACGCTTTTTTTCACGTTTTTTATATCATGTGGATTATTTATTTTCACAATTTTTATTTATTACTTTTAGATATTTTTATATATAAATATATTCCTATAATAAAAAATAATATTGCTAATAAAATTCCAAATATCTTTCCCAATATAATTGGGCTTTTGAAATTTAAAATTACAACATCCTCTAAATTTAATATTATTATATCTGCCTCCTCAAATTTAGTCTATTATATATTATTTTTGAAAAAAACACAATTAAGAATTTTAGCAAAAAATTAAAGATTAGAGCCTAAACTCTAATCTTCTTTTTTTAAATTCAATTAAAATTTTATACTAGGTCCATTTGCTATATTTGTGAAATCCCATATTTCTCCAGACCATTTTAATGTATTGGTATAAAATGCTTGTGTCATAAATGTACTACTATCAACTGCTTGAATATTATTATCTTCATTCGTATTAGAAATTCCAGTAGCCTCACTATTTTCATATACGTTACTTATATAGTCTTTTTTAGATGCTATTTGTCCTGCAGTTTGTCCATTTATTCCACCAATTGCTTTATATACATCTTGTGCCACATTTCCTATTGCAATAGAATTTCTTATAATAGGATTTCCACCTTCTATAGATCCTACTAATCCAGCATTTTGATTTCTTGTGTCTGAATTACTTGGCCTTTTAATTTCAACATCAGAATATATATTTTCCAATGTTCCTGAATTCATTGCACCAATAACTCCACCATTATGTGTTGCTTGTATTGACATTTGCCCTGTAACTCTAGCATTAGAAAGTGTCACATTTGTACTTCTTCCGATAATTCCACCGATATAGAACCTAGGTCCTGTTATGTTTATATTGTCAACTGTTATTTTGTTAAATGTAGAGTTCGTAGCTACTCCTACAAGTCCTGCTAAATTTTCCCTTCCATTTATTGTTACATCGTTTACTTTTATATTTTCTATTGTAGCATTATTAGAAGTCCTAGCTAATGCTCCAACACTTGAAGTTCCAGAGGAATTAAAGTTCATATTTTCAATAGCTAGATTTTTAACCGTTCCCTGTAAATTATCAAATAAAGGTAAATTTAGATTATATATTTTATGGTTATTTCCATCAATGTTTCCAGTAAAAGCACCAGATATAATAGCTGAACCATTTGTAATAGAAGCTACATTTAAATCAACATTTAATTTATATTTAAGTTTCTTTGAGAAATTATCTGCTGAAATTTTTTCAAAATCTTCTAAGCTATTGATTTCATATACCTTTGTATTAATTGCAGTAGTTCCTAACCATTGAACCACTCCATTATTTGCTGCTCCAAATGGTAAATAAATATTTGAGTCATTTACAACTACATCCTTCAATAACATTTGTTTTGATGTTATTGTTAATATTGCTTGTGCATTTTCAGAATAAGTTGGTTCGTTAATATTTAAGTCTTGTATTTCTCCATATGTAATTTGTGAGAATAATGGTTTTGTAAGTCCTGTTATTGTATGTCCATCACCATCTATTCTTCCAACAAATGTGTTATTAATATAAGTACTTCCTTCACTAGTTATATCAGAAAAGTCTAAATCTTTAGTTATTTTGTAATTTCCCCATTCTGATGAATTAAGTACATCTATAAATTGTTTTGCTGATGCAATTTCTATTTCTTCATCTAAAGAATAGATTGAGCCGATTGTAAAATCTTTTGTAGCTCTTTTTACAATACCATATAAAACTCTTCTTAGATTATTTGTATTATTTCTATTTCCAGCTATTGCATCTTTCTCAAGAGCTTGTTTATATGCCTCTATAACTTCATTTGCATCAAAATATGGTATTCTACTTAGATTTTCTTTTACATAGTCATATCTACCAAGTTTATATGTTCTCCAAGTAATAGTATCATCCTTTGTAATTTTACGTAAAGCATCTAAATCGTTAGAGCTTTTTCCAGAACGATATGTTACATATCCGTCAGAATATCCTCCAAGTCCTAGCATTTCAAATCCTAATCTTTTAAATGTATATGAATCAGGTCTTGCAATAGTACTCTTATTATTGTGTGGTTGATACCAGTAAATACTATAATGATTATCTCCTCCGTAAGAGCCGCCATCTCCAACAGTTCTAGTTCCTCTTAATGCTATTCCATTGTCCCATAAATCTCCCATATTTTCTAAATGCATTGCTCTAAACTCATCGGCTGAAATTTGATTATATTTTGTTATTGATCCACCTACTTCATAATCTGTTCCACCTTGATATGTTACCTGTACTGCGACTCTTGCCTGCTCTTCTGGAGTAAGTTTTAAGAATGCTTGTCCTGTTAAATAATCTAATACATAATAGGTTTCAAACATTTCCCTATAATATGTATAAATATTTTCTTTTCCTGTTATTCTTTCTAATGTTAAGTTATTAGAATCATCTGAAGTAATAGCTTTATCTTTCGTAATATTAAACACAACTGAACCATCACCTAAATCTTGCGCTATGTTATAATCTGCATGATCTTCTGCCCAAGTATTACCCCTTCTACCTTGTTCTTCATAGAAATAATATCCATCTTGATTATGTGCTGTTTCATGTGTAAATATTCTATACGCATAGTCTGAACCTAATGCTGTTTCTACTACCCAGTATACATCTGTTCCATTTGCATAAGCACCAGAACCATTTGAACCAGCAAATGCGCCGACTGCTTCATATACCCATTTAATAACTGAGTCCTGTGTTGTTCCAGAATTTTGATCTCCTAAACCTGGGAAATAAAATCTAGTATCATATTGTATATGTGCATGTGTATTTAAAATTCTCTCTGAATTATTTATAAAAGTAGAAGATATTCCATAGAAATTACCTATTCTTGTTGCATATTCATCAATTAGATTTTTTATTCCTTCTATGTCTCCATTGATATATTGTGGATATCTATTCATGCTTCCTATTACGAGTTGTGATGGTACAGAAATAATATACATATCTTCTTGTGGTGCTGATAAAATTGGTAATAGTAAATTATTTCTTGCTTTTAATAATTCCCATGCTTGATATCTTATAGTATCTTCTTTTCCTAGTGCGGGTTTTTGGTTTAATATTCCTTTGAAATGGTCAGCAAACCATTCATTTCCATTGTTATATCCTTCTAGCACTTTCATAAAGTATTCTAAGAAAGGACCTATGTCTTTATTGCCTAATTCAGGTTTAATAACATTGTTGAAAAATGTAACTGTACTACCTGTTCCTCTTGTACTACTTGACTGATTGATTGTTGCTGTTGTTAAATTTAAAATTGAATAATCTTCATTTAAATCATTTACTTTAGTAAATATGATATTTGTTAATGGTATTTCTCCTATTTCCATATGGTACCATTTATCAAAATAATTATATGTATAAATTATTTTTTCTAGCTTTGAATCTGATAAAAGGTCTTGTTCAATTTTTGTTTTTAATATTTCATTGTCTAAATACAAATTATATTCTGGAACATTTTCTAATATTCCTAATATAATTTCATCTAAGTTATCTTTTACAGATTCAGTATAATAGTCTGTATATAGTCTGCTCTCTGCTCCTGATGTCACAGCAGATATGTCTAATGTATAGTCTAATGATTTTGCTTTGTCTATTATTGTTTGTAAAGTAGAAATATTCGTGTTTAGTATAAACTGATTATAGTTATATTTTATTCCTAAATCATTGATATCATAAGTAGCAACATCATTTATCTTTTTGTCAAATGTCGTGTTATAATCTACTGTTTGTTCATCTTCAAATATTATTTTTATTTTTGAAATTTTATCATAATTATTCGTATTTAAACCAACTATTATTTTTCCGTTAGAATCATATGGAATAATCATTTTTATTTTACTTTGGTTTAATAAATTATTGTCTTCTATTTTATTTCCATAATATACAATGTATTTTGCATCATAGAATGGCATTATTTTGTATATATTACTATATGCAATTTCTTTATTTGTTTGATAATTGCTCATATTTTTTAATCTAGTAATATCTGGTATATACATATCCTCACTAGTTTGTTCTGTGCTATTTTCAATGCTTGTTGGATCATTGTTTTTTAAAGTTGGTAAATTAGTAGCATTCACATTGTCTAATTTCCAAATATCACTATCCCAACCTAGTTGTTGTTCAAAAAATTCTGTATTGATATCATTTTTAGAAATTTGTTTTATCCTATTGTTGTCAGCATTTGAAGAAAGTTTTGATTCTGTAATTTCATAATTATTACTTGAACTTGAATTATATCTTGTTCCAATAACTCTAGCACCAACATTTCCATCTGCTAAACTGATATTATTCTTTAATATTATATTGCCACTACCAGAATATCCTATAATTCCACCATTGCTCCAATTATTTACAACATTATATTCAATACTTGCATAAGAGTTTTGTATTGTAGATGCTGATCCAGAATCTTGTCCTGCAATTCCTCCAACTGCGTCATTGGTACCAGTTACACTTCCTGTTATATAACAATTATTTATTATAGACCCACCATTTAAAAATCCTACAAATCCTCCTACTCTTTTTGATCCATTCACTTTAATATTGGTTGCTGAACTTTTTTCAATTAAGGAACCATTATCTATTTTTCCTATAAATCCTCCTGTACCATTTTGATGTGTTGCAGTAATACTTGAATTTGTTATATGCACATTTCTGATGTTCGTATCTGTAGCGTTATTTGAAAGTATTCCCATATTTGAGCCAGAAATATTTGCATTATCTATTACTAAATTTGTTACTTCAGCTCCACTTAAATTATTGAATAACGGTTTATTTAAGTTTTTAATTGTATAACCATTTCCGTTTAATTTTCCTTTAAAGTCAATCGTTATAATTGTATTACCATTTGTATTTAATGTATTTGCATCTAAGTTTTGTGTTAATTGAAATTCTCCTGTTGGGTTAGCATTTATTCTATTTATCAACTCTTCAAAACTTAGATTAGAAGCAATATTATTTTCGTTTATTTCTCCAAATTTTACTTCTAAATTATTAGATTTCTTGTCTCCATTATATTGTACGGTGTTATCATAATCTAAAATAAGAATAAATTTTCCGTCTTCCACTTTAGTATCTTTAATTTCAGCATAAAATTTTGGTAAATCCTTCATTGTGACTTCCACAACATACTCTTCTTTTTTAAATTCTAATACATTTACTTCATTTTCTACTACGGCTTTGTTATTTTCTTTTTTGTATAGATGTATAGATTCAATATCTTTTAATTCAATAAGCTCTTGTTCTATGGTTATCTCTTCATTTAATATTTCTTGGCTATTATATTCATTTTCTCCTTCTGTTAGTTGGTTTGTATCTAAATCATAATCTGCTAATACCTTTACTAAATATTTTTCACTTTCTGTAATATTAAATGTAATTTCATTCTTTCCATTATCTAAGTTTTCTTTTGTAGCAAGTTGTTGCCCGCTTTCATCGGTTGCTATTAGTTTTGTTTTTTCTAATGTGTCTTCGGCATCCATTAATTCAAATGATAATGTAATTGATGTGTCATTAGGTTGTGTATATTCAAATCTTTCTATGGTTGGTTTTAATTTAAGAATTTCTATTTGTATACTATTATCTTGAATTACATCTAATTCTTTTGAATTATTTAAATATACTTTTTCAATTTTTATTTCTTTTACTCCATTAGAATCAAATCCATCAATATTAGCTTCATAATAATTCCCTTTTCTTTGTATCGTATATTCTTTGCCATTTATTATTGCTTTTTCAATATAATAATTACTTGAATTTGTACTTTCAAATGATACAACTATTCCTTCATTTCTATCAAAATATTTTGTTTCTACCTTTTGGCTTGTATATGTTTTTATATTTGATAATTGTAAATTGTATTCTTCTATCATTTGAACTGATCTAGTAAATATTGTTTCTTCTACGCTATTTTCACCATTTGAATATCTAGAATATGTTACCAATATTTCAAATGTATATTCTATATTTTCTTCTATATCTAAAGTAAATGCATTCTTATTTACATTGACCACATTTTCCTTCCATGTTGAACCGTCTTGTTTATTTAATACTGCCTTTGCAGACACAAAAGAATTATCATTATCTTGTAAATCAAAAGTAAAATTAACCTTCTTTTCATCATTGTTATATGTTGCACTATAATTATTTACAACTGGTTTGTCTTTTAAAATTTCAATTGTATCTGTATAATTTGTAGTTACTTCTACTTCGTCCGCAAAAATAACTTCTGTTACTTTAATATCTTGTACACCAGCTTTATTTCCAGCAGAAATCGTAACACTATATTTTCCATCCTTTTTTGTTGCATTTGCTTCAATACCATTTATTATAATTTTTTCTATATTTTCTTCTTTATTTGTTTCAATGGTATATGTTAAAGTGATTTCTTCATTTTTTTCAACTTGTGTCTTTGATATTTTACTGTCTTTTACGATTACTTTGTCTGAAGCTGTTATTGTGTTTGTGTATAATACTGTATCTTTTACTTCATCTTTCCCATTATTATAGGTAGCAATTATTTTTAATGTATAGCTTTTTTGTAAAGTATTATTAAGCGCAATTTCATCATTTATTTCATTACTTCCAGTAATTACTTTTTCTGCGATTATTTCTTCATTATTATTCGTGATTACATATTTAATATTTGATATTGTATTATCTTCATCTTGCACATTAAAACTTAATTGTAGTTTGTCTGTATCTACATTCTCTGAAAAATTAACATTATTTATACTTGGAACTTTTTTCATTATTGTAATTGTAAAAGTTGTATTTGTAATTTCTATTTTCTTTCCATTTGATAAAGTTACTTCTTCAATATTTAACGCTTTATCTCCTATTTCAGTTATTCCTGATATTTCAGCACTATAGATACCTTCTTTTTCTGTAACATCATACTCTTGTCCATTTATTTTTATTTTGCTAGGAATAGCATTTGATACATTGCTACTGTCAAAATTCAATATAATTGTTTCAGCTTTTTCAAAAGTACTTGTTTTATCACCTTTTGTGTTATAGGTTTGTATATTACTAATACTGAATTTATAATCTCCTATAAATTCTAGATCTTTTGTTAAGCTTAGTGCTCCAGTATTATCTTTCTCATGTTCTCCTAAAGAATTTGTATCTAAATCATATGAAACATATATATTTAATGTATACTTTGATTTTTCTTCTCCAGGAATTTCTAGTGTATTTGCCCCTACTGAAATATTATAAGTATTAATTTTTTCATTATTTTCATTGTATACTTCTGCAATTGCACTTGTAACTGTTTGTTCATTATCAATCATATTAAATTTTGCAATTAATTTACTCTCGTCTAAATTTTCTTCTAATGTATAATTATCAATAGTTGGTGCATTTTTTAATACTTCTATCTTTTCAGTATAATTTAGTTTTATTTCTTCTCCTACATCTAACACTGCTTTTGTGAATTTTATCTCTTGAATGCCTGATTTATCTTGTGCTTTCATTTTTATTGTATATTCTGATAAGTTTTCATTATTTCTTTGAACATTATATTCTGTTCCATTTACAACAACAGATTTTATGCCAGCATTATTGGATACATTTGCTTCAAATTTAAATTCTATTTCTTCATTCTTTTTAGCATAATAGCTATCCATATTTGATGTAATTGTTGCTGTATAATTCATACTATTTTCTATTTTTTTAACTAACATACTTAAGTCTGTAACAGTAAGTTTTCCATCATTGTTCATGTCGGCAACATCTTTTTTATTTTCTTCCAATTCCTTTAAATGAATTAGATGTTGTTCTAATAATGTTACATCTGTATAATTTATTTTTCCATCATCGTTTAATTCACCTTTTGTTGCAGCTGCATAAATATTTGTTATAAGTTGGGCTGATATAATTCCAAAACAAAGTATTGTAATAAATAGCTTTGAATTTTTATTAATTTTCTTTGTAATACTTTTTTCTTTATATTTGGATATAATCGCAATAACTATTAGTATCTCTATTGCAATTAGAATAAAGGAAGTTATGCTTCCTGATCCTGTATGTGGTAATTTTCCTGGTTTTTCATCATCGTAAATAGAACCACTTTCAGGTAATTCTTCTGTTTTTTCATCATCAATAGAGCCACTTTGATTGTTGTTATCTGAATTATCACCATATTCATTTGCGATTACTTGAATTTTTACTTCTGTATCATTTGAAATAATATCTTCTTTTCCTTCAGAAGCAACAATGTTTTTTACTTTAATAGTAGTCTCTCCTGCTTTTATATCACTTTTAGCCTTTAATTTTAAAGAGACAACTTCTTCTGGCGTTTCACTACCAGCCTTTTTTATAGCAACAAATTCATGTGTATTCTCATTATACAAGAATTCTTCCCATAAATTTTGTGATGTAAAATCTTCGAATTCAACATTTTCGAAAATATTACTATCATAATCTAATGTTGCCTTATATGCATTTAATCCATCATTAATATCAGAATAGTCTTGCAGATAAAATTTAATTTCTATTTCTTCTCCTGCTTTTATTTTATCCGTATTTGTTTCTACCCTTCCACTAAAAAAAGCTCCAAATACATTAATTGGCGCTAGTGAGATTAGTAAAAATATTATACAAAATATTATTCCTTTCATTAGTACATCTCTTTTCAAAACTTTTCCTCCTTATAAAATAAAATTTCATACTTAACAAAGTATAACATATTTCGATATATTTTTCAATAACTTTATAAATATGTGTCATGTTTTTTAGTATATAAAAAACAACGTGTTGGTAAATAATTTCACCAACACGCTATAAAATGCAAATATATGCATCATGTCTTTGTTCTCTTGCTTGCTATTATTCAATTTCATCACTATTTTCTATTGAAGAAGTGTTAGAATTAGGCCTACTTGTATTAGCATTTGGACGTATGGTTGAATTATCATTTGAAGTATTCGTTTCTCCACTACTATTAGTTGTATTGCTTGTAGATGAAGTCGTATTGTCTGTTGTGTTTGTTGAAATAGTATTATTTCTATTTGTATTTGTTGTATTTGTTCTATTGGCATCAGATGTTGTATTTGTCATATTTGTTGTATTGGTTGTATTGGTTGTTAATGTATTTGTTGGTGGAATTTCATTTTCCAAATTTGGATCTAATGTTAAGTCATCATTAAATACGTTTTGATCTGTTTCTTGTTGATTATTCGTAGTTGTATTCGTTGTTAGTTTGCTTCCAGAATGTTTTTTACAGTTTCCTGGTTTTGTACCCCATAGGAAATATTCTTCATAAGTTTCTGTACATCCACTATTGGCAATCTCACCAGATTCAGCACATATGGTCGCTGTTTGTATCCAACTAGGTTTTTCAAATGATGCTTTATCTAATCCGTAATGGATATTTCTCATAATATTTGCCCAAATAATTCCTGCAGGATTTTGTTTATTAAAATAGATTGTTTCATTTTGGTCATATCCAAACCATGTAGCAGCAGTATAATATGGTGTAAAACCACATAGCCATCTATCATAGTTTTCATCTGTCGTTCCTGTTTTGGCTGCTACATCCATTCCTGAAATAGAACAATATGTAGCAGTTCCATTATTTCCTTTAACTGGTTGTGTCAATATTTCTTTTAATACATATGCTACTTGTTTTGAGAAAACTCTATGAGATTCAGGGTTTGATTCTACGATTGTTTTTCCTGATTTGTTCGTAATGGTTGTATAGAAGGTAGGTTCTATATATACACCATCATTTGCAATTGTGCTGTATGCCGCAGCCATTTCTAATGGTGTAATTCCTTCATCTAGTCCTCCTAATGCTAATGCTAAACTTTCATCTTTCTCGGTTAATGAGGTAATGCCCATTTTTTCCAGATAAGAAATTGCTGTTTTTGGTTTTATTTCTTGCATCATTTCTACAAAAGGTATATTTTGAGAAGATTCAGCAGCTCTTCTGACAGTTACTTCGCCTAAATATCCATCATAATTTTTAGGGCTATAATTTCCTTCAAATGTTTTTTCTACATCTGCATATATAGTGGCTGCCGTAAACTTTTTCTTACCAATTCCTGGCGCTAATACTGCTAATGGTTTTATGGATGACCCTGTTTGTCTTTTACTTTGTGTTGCTCTGTTCAAGCCTCTTGCCGTATCTTTTTCTCCTAATCCTCCAACACAGGCTACAACCTGACCTGTTTTATGATCAATAATTGTGATTGCTGCTTGTGCAGGGTCTCCACCTTGTCTAGATTGAATGCGATATTGTTTCTTTTGGAATTCTTGTTCACTTTCATCTTGAATATCAGAATCCTGTGTACTTTTTATGGTTAGTCCTGATAAATATATATAATTTGTTGCGAAATCTTCCGAAATATTTTTCTTATCTGCTATGTCTTCTATTATTTCACTAATTAATGCATCTGTATGATAAGAATAGATTCCATCACTTGATGATACGGTACCTTGTTGAAATTTTAATCCTTTATCTACTTCTGCTATGGCAGTATTGTATTGTGTATCATCAATATATTTTAATTCCAACATTTTTGCTAGTACTGTTTTTGTTCTTTTACTTATTTTTTCTGTATTGTCTGTTTCATCACTAAATGGATTATATGAATTTGGTGAATTGTTGATTCCGGCTAAAAATGCAGATTCTGCTAATGTTAAGTCTTGAACATTTTTATTGAAATAATATTTTGCTCCAGAACCTACACCATATATATTAGGCCCTACATATATGACATTTAAGTACATATCTAAGATTTCATCTTTTGAAAAATACCATTCTAACTGATATGCTTTCCACCATTCTTTTACTTTACGAAATACAGAATCTGTATTATCTCCAGTTAAGTTTTTTACTAATTGTTGTGTAATTGTGCTTCCACCATAAGAAGAATTACCAGCATGGAAAACATAAGATGCAATTGCTGAAGCTGTTCTTTTTATATCCACTCCATGATGTTTATAAAATCTTTCGTCTTCAATAGAAACATACGCATTTTTTAAATTCTCTGGCATATTTTCTGCTTCTACTTTTATTTTTTTTCGCTCACTACCTAACTGTGCAATTGTATTTCCATCAGAATCAATGACAATTGAATTTTCATTTGCAAACATATCTGTTGTTATTTGCTTCCAATTGTAAGCAGAAACACCTAATGTGATTCCTAAGATTAATATAAAGATAATGATTAAGATAATCATCACTTTCTTAATCTTTTTTCGTTTTATTTTCTCTTTATAATCTAGATCTTTTTCATGCTTATTCTTCTTTTTGGAAAGTCGTTTTTTATTTTTTCTATTATTTTTTTGCTCTTCTTCAAAGAATTTTTCTCTTTCTTCCTTTTCTTTTTGCATTTTTTTCATCGCTTTTGGAAGTTCTTCATTATTCTTCCTATTTCTAAACATATATTCACGATCCTTTATTTACATATTTCATTAATAGTATATCATAATAAATAAAAAAATCAAATTAAAAACTTTGCGCAAAACTTTTGGTTTTGCTATTCCATTTTTATTTTGCTTGATATATAATAAGTGAAGATACATATTTAATACATACTAAGGAGTGAAAAAACTTATGATAAAAAGAGAAGAAAATCCAGATTATATTAATTCTTTTTTAGATTATAGTGCTACCATTTTAAACAAATCACCAAATAGTATAAAAGAATATAATTATGATTTAATGATGTTTTTTCGATTTATAAAAATACACTTTCATTTAACAGAAGAAACAGATTTTGCAAAAGTTGAAATTAAAGATATTCCTATGAGTGTTGTAAAAAAAATCACTTTAGAAGACATACATGCTTTTATTAGCTATATGGCAATAGAATTAAAAAGTAAAGCAGCTACTAGGGCTAGAAAAGTTTCTACGATAAGAATCTTTTTTAAGTATCTTTCACAAAAAGCGCATTTGATAGACATTAATCCTGCTCAAAATCTTGAAACACCCAAAGCAGATAAAAGACTCCCTAAATACCTAAATTTAGAAGAGAGTAAAAAACTATTAAATGTTACAGAAAATGAGGATAACAGAAATTATCAAAGAGATTATGCCATTATCACTTTGTTTTTAAATTGCGGTCTTCGACTATCTGAATTAGTAGGTATTGATATACAAGATATTGATTTTAGTGAAGCAAAATTAAATGTTGTTGGTAAAGGTAATAAGGAAAGAACGATTTATTTAAATAAGGCTTGTTTAAAAGCCATTAGTACATATTTGCAAGTAAGACCTAAAGAAGGTGTTAAAGTTGATAAGTTAAATTCTCATAAGGCATTATTCTTAAGTGAGCGTCGAGAAAGAATTAGTAAAAGAACAGTTCAATATATTGTAAACAAAGAATTACAAGCTGCTCGGGCTAGACACAAATAAATACTCTGTACACAAATTAAGACATACAGCTGCAACTTTAATGTATCAATATGGAAATGTAGATATTAGAGCTTTGCAAGTACTTTTAGGACATGAAAGTATATCCACTACAGAAATTTATACACATGTTGAAAATACGCAAGTTCGAGATGCTGTAAACCATAATCCTTTGGCTGAGGTCTAAAAACATTTATAACATAAAAAAGAAGGTATATGCCTTCTTTTTTTCTTTATATTTCAATATATTGATATTCACAAGCTCGAATCAATCGATTCATAATGGCAAGTCCTATACCATCTTTTTTAACTCCTTCAATCATAACAATATCTGGATGAGAAGAATCTACTCTTCTTAAATCTGTAAATATATTTTGTGCAATTTCATCTAAATTTTCTTTTGAACCATAAACAATTTTGTTTTTTACACTATAAAATGCAGCATTTTCATTACATGAAATTACAAGGGGATTTGTATACTGTTTAGATAGTTCATTTATTTTATCTATCATTTTTTCATTATCTTTACTATATACGAGTATGCAATTACTTTTTGGCGCATAATGTCTATATTTCATTCCTGGAGATAAGACTTTTTGGTTATCATCTAAATTTTTTAATATATGTTCATCAATCTTTACGCTTCCTACTAGTTTTTCTATATCTTCTGGAGAAATTTTGCCTGGCCTTAATATATTTGGTATGCCATCTATCACTCTGACTACTGTTGATTCTACCCCTACTTCACATTCTCCTCCGTCAATAATATAATCTACTTTATCAGAAAGTTCTTGGAAGATATCTAAAATATTTGTACCACTTGGTCTTCCAGATATGTTTGCACTAGGAGCTGCAATAGGAACACCTGCATATGTAATAAGTTCTTTTGCAATTTTTCCGCTTGGCATACGTACACCAACTGTATCTAATCCACCTGTAACAATATCAGGAACAATATCTGTTCTATTTAAAATAATTGTAAATGGTCCTGGCCAAAATGTTTTCATTAATATATATTCTGTATCAGAAATATTTTTAGCAATTTGGGGTAACATATCAAAATTGGAGATATGTAAAATTAATGGATTGTCTTGTTTTCTTCCTTTGGCTATATATATTTTCTTTACAGCTTCTGCATTTAAGCCATTTGCGCCTAAGCCATAGACTGTTTCTGTTGGAAATAAGACTAGACCTCCCTTTTTTATGATATCTCCTGCCATTTTTAACTTAGAGTATGCTTTTGTATTTCTTAAATCTAAATAGTTTTCCAATTTTTTTCCTTCTTTCTATAAATTCATATATATTATACGCTAACTTTTCTGTTATTTCAAGGTTTATGTAAATCATTTTATGATTTGTAAAAAAACACAAACTTAAAATTTTTCTATTTATTACATATTTTTGAAATTTTTGTAAAAATACTAGACATATTTTTACTGTTTGTGATATCATATTCTAGAACTTATGATAAATTTTCTATTTTATGGAGGTAAAAAATGATGACTAAAATTTTAAAAATTGTATTTATTATATTAATATCTTTAATCGTTTTTACTTTTATTTCATTTAACACAGAAACATTTGCAGTCGATATGAATATAAATGAAACAAGCGATGGAGATACCTCAAATACTACAACTAATACAGATTCATCTAACACTAATTCAGATGCTAGTTCAGATAATACTTCTAATTCAAATACTAGTTCTGATTCGAATACTTCAACCAATACACAATCAAACAGATCTGCAACCAATACGACTGCTTCTACATCTTCAACAAATACAACAACGGTAACAAGTAATTTACCTGAAAGCAATTTAGGTATATCTAATGTTTTGTGTATAATTTTAATTGCGATTGGTATTTTATTAATATTACTAGCTATTGCTATTTTAATTAGACTTGCTAAATAATCCATTATTTAGATTTTAACTTTTTTAGTTAAAATCTTTTTTTATATATTTTTGTATTTTTGTAATTTTTACATGTATAAATTATTTTTCTTTTTTAAATACTATTAATGAGAATATATTGTCCTAATATTATTTTCATATATTTATTTTTTAAAGGAGGATTTTCAATTATGCAAAAGAAATTATGGATTACATTTGCAATCATCCTAGCTATTGTATTTTCTTTTTCTGTATGTTTTGCAGCAGAAGATGTCTTAAAAGATGCAACAAATACTGTTAGAGATGCTGTTAATAATACAGAAGATGCTGTTGAAGGCGCTATGCATAATGCTGGTGAAGCTGTTAAAGATTCTACTGAAAAAGCAGAAAATACTGTTGAAAATGCGGGTAATAAAATTGAAGGAACCGGAAATACATTAGAAAAAGACGTAAAAAATACAACTTCTGGAGTTACAAATACTAACAATGATGGCTATACTGCTACTAGAACATCTACTAATGGAAATGCAACTTTTATGGGAATGAATGCAACAGCTTGGACTTGGTTAATACTAGGTATTGCTGCAATAGCAATTATTGCTGTTGTTTGGTATTATTCAATGCAAATCACTTCTGAAAATAATCATTCAAGAAGAGATTAACTATTTAGTTAACAGATAGAAATGAGAATATTTCTATCTGTTCTATTTTATTATTGAATCTTATATGATATAATATTCAAAAAAAGTAGAGGTAAATATATGAATACAAAATTAATCGCAAAAAATCCAACTGCCTATCATAATTATTTTATAGAAGACAAATTAGAAACTGGTATTGTACTTTATGGTACAGAAATCAAATCTATCCGCGCTGGAAAAGTCAATTTAAAAGATAGTTATGCACATATCAAAAATGGTGAGGTATACATATCTGGTATGCATATTAGTCCTTATGAGCATGGCAATATTTTTAACAAAAATCCATTAAGAGATAGAAAGTTACTTTTAAACAAAAGAGAAATCAATAAATTAATTGGACTTACCAAACAAAAAGGATATGCTTTAATTCCTATTAGCATCTATTTTAAAGGAAATTTTGTAAAACTAGAACTCGGTATTGGAAAAGGTAAAAAATTGTATGATAAACGTCAAGATATCGCTAAAAAAGATGCTCAAAAACAAATTGCTATTCATTTTAAAAACAAGCAGTCTTTCTAGAAAATATTGTTTTTCAAAAATTAAGAAAAGGACTAGATTATAATACTAGTCCTTATTTTCTCCCCTATTATATTTATATTCTTCCAGCTGAACCAAAAACATCTCTCATTTTGTGGGCAACTGTTTCTTTGATTAATTCTCTTGCTGGTGTTAAATATTTTCTTGGGTCAAATGCACTTGGATCTTCTACAAATACTTTTCTAATCCCTGCTGTCATGGCTAATCTTAAATCTGTATCAACATTAATTTTAGAAACACCAGATACACTTGCTTCATGTAATATTTCATCTGGTACACCTTTGGCTCCTGGAATATTTCCACCGTATTGATTACACATATCAACTAATTCTGGTATAACTGTAGAAGCACCATGTAATACAATTGGCGTATTTGGAATTCTTTCTTTAATTTCTTTTAAAATATCAAATCTTAATTTTGCTTCACCTTTAAATTTATATGCTCCATGACTTGTTCCAATAGCAATTGCTAAAGAATCACATCCTGTTCTTTTTACAAATTCTTCAGCTTGTAGTGGGTCAGTGTACATAGCATCAGATGCTGCTACATTAACATCATCTTCTATTCCTGCTAATTTTCCAAGCTCAGCTTCAACGACAACACCTTTAGAATGTGCATAGTCTACTACCTGTTTTGTTAAAGCTACATTTTCTTCAAAGTCATATTTTGAACCATCGATCATAACAGATGTAAATCCATTGTCAATACACATTTTTGCTGTTTCAAAATCAGGTCCATGGTCTAGATGAATGGCAATTGGAACTTCTGGATATTCTTCTACTGCTGCTTGTACCATTTTCATTAAATATCCTATTCTTGCATATTTTATAGCACTTGCTGATGCTTGTAAAATAACAGGAGATTGTGTTTCATGTGCTGCATCTGTAATAGCTTGTACAATTTCCATATTATTTACATTAAATGCACCTATTGCAAATCCTTCTTTCATTGATTTTTCAAACATTTCCTTAGTCGTAACTAACATATTTTTTCCTCCTTTTGGGGCTACTCCCCTATTGATTTTGCTAAGGTTATTTTATTTCTAATTTACAGATATGTCAAGAAAAAATGAGAAGAAAATTATTCCTTCCCATAAATATAACTTGAACACATAGATTCTTCTGGTTGTTTTGTATTACAATTTTTTGTTGGTTCTACTTGAATTGCTTGCAACTTGCATAAATTTTGCCCATTTTCATTATATTTGCATGTTTCTACTGTACAATGTATTTTTTGATTTCCTTCCATCTTAATCCCTCCAAAAATTTGTATATGAACATTATTTTTGTCCATACTATTAGTATGTGAAAAAATTTTGTTTCTATTCTACTTTTAGAGGATTTTAATAGTTTTATACTAGTTAAATTATAATAGGCACTTATTCATCATTACAATTATCATGGATACATTTTTCAGGTAGCTCTTTAAAACTTAAGTACCAACTAATTCCATTTCTATTATTTTCTATTTCACTGACACGTTCTATAAGTTCTTCGTAAGTTTTTGGTGGCGAAACAATTACTGGTTGATTTGGAAGCCAGTTAGCTGCAGTTGAACCTTGTGCACAATCAGCCATTTGCAATGCTTGCACAACTCTTATAATTTCTGGAATAAATCTTCCCACGTTCATCGGATAAATTAAAATGGTTCTAATGATTCCTTTGTCATCTATAATATAAACATTTCTCACAGTTTCTGTATTACTAATATCACTTGAAATCATGCCATATCTTCTAGCAATTTCTCCATTTCTGTCAGCAATTATCGGAAACGATATTTTTATACCTGTTCTACAATATATGTCATATACCCATGCTAGATGTGAAGAATTGCTATCTACACTTAGTCCCAATAATTCTGTATTTAATTGTTTAAAATATGTATGTGCTTTTGTAAAAGCTATCATTTCAGTCGTACAAACCGGGGTAAAATCTCCGTGGATGAGAAAATAATACTAACCATTTTCCCGTATAATCATTCAATGATACTTTCCCCATGGTTGTATTGGCTTCAAATTCCGGTGCTCGTTGTCCTATTTTGACATTCCCATTCATCATTAATTCATAATCCATAAACGATATTCTCCTTTCATTTTTATATATTTTATGGATTATATTCTTGTTTTGTTACTTTCAAATAATAATACATATTTAAAAAGAAAAAATATTCTATACTTATCCTTAAATATAGAATATTTATATATTATAATTTAGATATACCACAAATCTTATAAAGTTTCAATTTATCTACTTTTTCTATTCATCATTAATTCATAATCAATAAATAATATTTTCATTAAATATCTTAAACTCTTAACTTAAATGTTTTAGGTGCATACTTATATACCAAGAATAACGAAATTAAGCAATATGCTATACAGAAAACGATTGTTGCTATTCCAAAAGAAAAGATTGGCACTCTAATTTGTATCATATACCAGCATACTATATAAGTTAATCCTTGTACTACTGTATATGTACCACTCTTCATTTCTGTACTCACATTGTATGGTTGCAATAAATAATACATTACCAAATAGTGAACTGAAAAGAACATACTCATTGCTATAATTGATACAAATAATATTGCATAATTAAGTGGATTTTCTGTTCCCCCTGATAAGTATAATAACAACGCTAATCCTCCACCCATTAATACTGCTGGTAATAGATTTATTTTTATCAATGTTTTTAATCTTTCTTTAAATATTCCAAGTATAACCTTTGGCGTTCTATAAATTCTATATGTTAGCATACTATGATCGCAATTCATAAACATTGCTTGTGTAACTGATGAACTTCTATTTATACAATACATGATAAATACGAAGTATGGTAAATATACCATCAATATTTCGTTTGTTTCACTTTTAAAATTATCATTTACACTTATTACAATGATCATTGCTATAATTAAACCTAATATAACAACTGATTGTTTTTTTACTGCTTTTGTTAGTATTTTACTATGTCTTTTTACAAATAAATCGTGAAAATATGCAAATCCAGATTTGTTACTTGTATAATTTTTATCTAGCTCTATTTGTTTTAAACTGGTATCTTTCATTGCTTGTGTTCCAGCTTTTATTTCTTGCATATATACATTTGATTCTGTTAATAGTTGCTTATACATTTTTCTATAATCTTTGAAATTATGTATTTTTATCAAACTATATATTCCTAATATTATTGCAACAATAAATACACATAAGAAAATAGTTTGGTTTATTGTGATATGAATTGCAGGTAAGCCATATGCAAGTAATAAACATACTGCTACAAAACTCCAAACAAATTTTGTTGGTAAATTTTCATTTGATGCTTTGTTTGTTTTCTTAAAATCATATATACTATAATTCATTACGATTAGTTTTATTGCTAGTGCAAAAAATGGTAATACTATTTGAACCCATAGTGGAACACCTGATATCATTCCAAAAAAGATTGTAAATGGTAAAAATCCAATAACTAATTTTATTAATTGATAATAATAGTTAGATAATCCATATTTTCTTGCATCTATATTCATTAGAATAATTGCATAATATTTATCCTTTGTGGGACTTAGCATATATGTATTTAACACGCCTCCTGCAAGTGTTAAAAAAACAAATAGATGTATAAATGTATCTGCATTATTTGTTTTATACCAAGATAACGCCATAAATATCATTGCTGCAATATATATAATTTTCCCTATAAAAATATTAATTATTTCCCAAAGAATACTTATAATATTTGCAAATATCTTTAAATCTTTATTATTGTATAAGCTATTGGGTAATATTCTTTTTATTAAAGGTAATTGCTTTAAAGAATAAATAATGCTATTTGTTCTATATGTATTTTGCAATTTAAAGGAAGTTATAAATGTTTCTATCATCTTTCTATTCCTCCTTTAATGCTTCTATTATTTTATTTTTGAATTGTTCATTATCTAAATTGTTTTTGTTAACTTCTTCTAGAACACCTTTATTTAGTATAACAATTTCATCACATAGATCTAATGCTAATTCCATAATATGTGTTGAAAATATGATGATATGATTTTGTTTTATTTCTCTTAACATTTGTTTCATTTCTTCTGCAACGACTACATCAAATGAAGTTAATGGTTCATCAAGTAATAATACATTTGGATTTGCAATTATATTAACAAGCATTTGCATTTTATTTTTCATACCATGTGAGTAGTCTTTTAATAATCTATCCCTATCTTCTTCCTCAATTTTCATAAAATCAAAATATTCATCTATTATTTTTAAATCATTGATTCTTTTTTTGTTAATGTCTATAAAGAATTTCAAGAACTCTCTTGCTGTTAAAAATTCCGGAACATTTGGTGTGGACAAGACATACCCTATATCTTCAGCTTCCATTTTTCTTTTTTGCTTATTATCTTCAATATAGAATTCTCCTTCATTTATATCTGTATCTTCATTTAAGCAATTAAAAAATGTAGTCTTTCCTGCTCCGTTTCTTCCTAATAATCCATATATTTTTCCTTTCTCAAATTCAAAATTGATATCTTTTAACACTTCTTTTTTTTCAAAGCTTTTCTTTAAATTTTTTACAACTAATTTCATATATTTTCTCCTTCTTTATTCAATCTTAACTTTATTATTCCGTTTTCATCTTTCATTAATTCATATAACTTATCTGGAAAATTCACTGTCATTCCTTTGAACATACTCTTTTAATATATACTTTTGCCATTCTCTATATAACTTGTCCTTATATTCTTCTGGATTTGCCCATAATACTTTATGATCCTTTTCTATTGGTTGTGCTACCTTTTTATCAAATTCTGCTGTATATACATAAGCTTATTGTGTAGCCTGTTTCTTCAATAAATTCTCTTTTTAGTGCTTGTAGTTTTGTTTCTCCTTCTTCTATTCCACCACCCAAATAAAATAAATCTCTACCATCTGTTACGATTCCTACTTTGTCATCTTCATTTCTTGTCATAATTGCATAAACTCCCGGTCTTTTTCTGTATTTTATATTTAGATTTTCTTCTTCTTTTATGTATTTCATGATTACCCTTCTTTCTATTTTATTGTTTGCATATAAAAATGCTTTAAATAAGCATTTTTATTCTATCATAACGATTCATTATTTACAATTTAGCTTTCTAGCTTTCTTTCTTCTCTCATTTCCATATTCAATTTATTTTTAGTTATATAATAATTTGTCGATAATAATTGATATGTAGCGGAAAGCATTAGTCCAATTGTAGTACAAAAAGGTGTTGGTAAAAATGAACATATTATTCTTAATACATTTGCTGTTTGTTTACTGATTGTTGCCTTTATTGCTGAAAATTCCATTTGTAGATATGTCATTTTAGTTACATATACTGGATACATATATATACAAATTAATCCAATTCCTGTCATAATTAAAGTTATAATAATATCTGGATGATAGAACGGATATAATATAGCTCCCATTACAACAACTGATGTGATTAGTATATATATTAATTTTTTACTACTTTTTAAATGCTCTTTATAAGAAAATACTTTTTTAGTAATATCAATTTGTGCCAATATTTTTATGGAATAAGCTACATCCCATTGCATATCTGTTATTAAATCTGAAAATGATATTGCTAAAATATATTTTTCTCCAAAATCAAATGCTGTTTTAAATCCAAATAAGAATATAATAAACATACTTATTTGGTGAAATAAGTCTACTGCATCATATTTTATACAATTTAATATATTTATTTGTATTTTTGTCCTTTTTACCAATCTAAATAGCATAATTGCAACAAATATAGAAGAAACAATTGTTGTAATACCTGCAATTATTATCTGTTCTTTTGTTATAATACTTAATAAAATAAGGCTAGAAAAGTTTATTATATTAAATGAAAAACTATATTTATTAGCTCTCTTATTCTCATCTTCAAAATACAATTTACAAAGTGATAAATTTAGTAACAACTGCAAAAACATTTGAATAACGCCATATGTTCCAAATATTTTATATGTATCTATATCCATATTCATAAATGATATATATTTATCTATATTTATAACAATAATTCCTAATATAATTGCACCAATAATACTTCCAATTAGTATTCCAGAATATACACTATTTTTATTATTATCTCTTATACTACTAACATTTGCACCTGTTCCAAAAACACTTTTTATCGTACTTATTATAAATTGTATTGGATAAATAAGTGAAAATATATTGATTAAATTTTTGTCCACTAGTATCCCTAATAAAAACCATCCGATTATTGGTGTTAATGAGGTTAGTAATGTATCAAAACTTATTCTTAATAATCTATTCATTTTCTATTCCCTTTCTTATTTTTTATATTCTATTTAAGTTTTTGGTCTTTGTCATCTATTAACTCACTTGCACAATTATATTTTGAATATATGGAACCTGCTCCTAATAATCTTACTTTCATTGTTTACTCCTGTTTATTTGCAATTTAAAAATTTATCTATGCTATCTTTTATTATATCTAATTCATGTCCTGTTGCTAAACATGTATTCCATCCTCTACTTTTTGCTACGTCTATATTTTCTTTGCTATCATCTATAAATAAAATATTTTTAGGTTCTATTTTACAGTCACTTTCCACTATTTCGTAAATTTTTTCTTTAGGTTTCCTAGCATTTAATTCAAACGAAAGCCATACATAATCAAACTCTTTTAAATCTACTTGTTTATCTAATCTTTGCTTATCTAATGAACCTAGATTAGATAAAATAGCAATCTTGCATCTATTTTTTAAGCTATGAGCGAATTCTACCACATCTTTGTAATATCCTATTTTATCAAATTCTTTTATGTAATAATCATAAAATTCATCTGAATTGCATTTCAAATTGAATTCATTTTTTATCTTTTCAAACCATTTATCATTTTCTAAATACACATGGTATGTTATATCTTCTACTGATTGTGCATAATATCTTTCTACAATTGTATTTTCATCTTCTTCGCCATTAAAATGTTTTATAAGATTTATGATAGCTCTTTTAATTGAATATTCTCCCTCCTTATGACTCTCTATAACACCACCCCAGTCAAATATAACAATTTTATTTTCTTCTCTCATCATTTTATAGCACTCCTATTCTATTATACATTTTCAAACACATAATTTTACTATCTTTGCCATAATATCATAAATATTTCGAAAAATAAAGAAGTTGTTTGTTTTTATTAGAATTTAAGAGGATAGCATCTGCTACCCTCTTAAAAAATCACACAAATCTTAAATTAATGTTTTAAAATGAAAAAATTTCATTGTTTCTTTATTTAAACAATTCTTGCTCCAAATGGTGCTAAAGCAAGTTTTGCAATCTTAAAAAATTGCAACCCAAATGGTATTCCAACAATCGTTATGCACCAAATACAACCGAATATAAAGTTCTCTATTGCCATTGGAATACCAAAAAAGATTATCCATATTATATTTGCCAATAATGATGGAACTCCTCCTCCATACTCGATTTCTTTTCCAAATGGTGCAAACGACATTGATGCAAACTTAAAACATTGTAATCCATATGGAATTCCAACGATTGTTATACACCAAATGATTCCTGACAATATCCAAGAAAGCCCACTAAAAAGACCTCCAAAAATAAACCACAATATGTTTCCTATTAAACTCATTTTCAAATCTCCTTATCTATAAACATCAATTAATTTCTGTGTGATTTTTTGCATAGTTATTTAACTTTTACAAGTAAAATATAATTAGTATATAGTTTTATAAACTAATGCCTTATTTTATTTTAATACAAAGTGTTTATACTTTTCAATGTATCTTATTATCTTTCTATCAATTTGTTCCAAAATGTTGTTTTTTTCAAAAATCTATCCAGCAATTTGAATACTATAAAACCTATAATTCCTCCTAGAAGATTTGTAATAATATCATCAATATCTGATGATCTACCTATAAAATATTGAAAAAGCTCGACACCAAATGTCAAAGCAAATGTAATGAATATCGTTTTACATGCTTTTCTATTACTTTTAAACACTGCTGGAAGAAAAAATCCTAATGGAATAAAAAGTATAATATTGGGTATTTTTTCTATCAAAAACTGTTCCATTCCAATCTCTTGCATATTAAATGGTATTAAGTTTAAGACATGTGTTTCTGCTTCAAATGTAATTGGTGTAAATAAAATTGTTGCAAATATGATAAGAAAAACAGAAGCTCCTAATCCTATATAGCTGATTTGTCTTATAGGACTAATTCCTTTCTTTTTTAATTTAAATAAGATTGGTAAATATAAAATACTAATGATAATAATGAAGATGATTGCTAATCTAAAATAAGCTTCAATTCTATGCAATTAAAACACCTCCCTGTTTTATTACATTTTTATAATATCATAATAAATTTTAAAATAGCGGTTTTTAAGAGAAGCTTAATACAAAATTAAAATAATATTAATATTTTTTCTTTTTTATCTCTTATTTCATACATTTTCTTACATAGTTTAAAATCCCTCTTTTAAAGAGGGATTTCTATTTTATATATATACTTGATTATATTTCGTTAAATACAAATAAGATTTATATTTTCTTACTAATCTCTTTCTCTTATTTTATCATGCATATGTATTGGTATATCAAATATTGCTATCCATATACAATAAAGATCTTAAATATGGTCTTTTAGGATTATCTAAACTATCTAATTCTTTCAATACATTTTCTTTATCTATAAAATGTAATTTTACAAATTCTACTTCTTGGTTATTTTCTTTTAAATACATTTTGTATTTTTCATAATAGTCTTTCATTTCTTCTGATGTCATTTTTAAAAAGCCTTTTAATTTTGGAGAATAAGAATGTCTTCTTCCTTCTGGTAGTTCTATATATTGCATTTTATATGATTCTATAATAGATCTATCAAATAAATCTAAATTTAATTCTTCTTGCAATTCTCTTGCTATATTTCCAATTAAATCAACTGTTCCATCTTCTTTTATATCATTTTGGTCCAAGTTTCCTCCTGGGATTTGTAATCCTTTCGGATAAGAAGTGGTTGCATTCATTTCACCAACAATATATTTTTTATCAATTGTTTCTAATAATATACCTCCATTCAAGTTATAACAAGCTAAATTTCCTTCTAATCCTACTCGTTCATCATATAAATAATGTGCATAATTCGTTTTTTGAATAATTAATCTTAATCTATTTTCTAATTCTTCAAACTTAGTAACACTCCATACTTCTCCATTAAATAAATGTGGATTTTCTTCTACTTGTTTTTGCCAAAAGATTTCTATTTTTTCTACTATATCTTTAGGTAATTCTACATCTTTCTTATCTCTAATAATTTCTAATTGTTTATGCAGTTTTATTTCCATTTTAAAATACTTCCTTATTTAAATTTTCTAAAAATTTTGCCACACCATCTTCATTATTGCTATCTGTCACTTCATCAGCAACTTTCTTTATATCTTCTAGTGCATTTCCCATAACAACACGATGTCCCACAACTCCAAACATTGGTAAATCATTATAGCTATCTCCTATTGCCACACAATCCTTTAAATTGATTTTTAAATATTCACATAGCTTTTTGATTGCATTTCCTTTACTTGTTCCTTTACATACCACATCTAAAAATACTAATGGTTCAACTGGAACATTTTCATATAGCAAACTTTTTGATAAATTAATTATTTCTATATCTTCTAATTTATCTATTTCTGCTTTTATGGCTTTTATTTTTGTTGCATCTCCATCTGCAAATACACATTGTGTTGATGTATGTGTTTCTACAAATTCTTCTACTGACTCTTCTAAAATACTATCTGATTTATTAAATACTATCTTTTTATCTCTAGAATTTATGTCAAATTCCACATCATATTTTTTAGCTAGCTGATATAAATCTATAATTGTTTGTTTTTTTAGATTATTTTCATATATAATTTCTTTATCTTTATAATTATAAATTTCGCCACCATTGCAAGCAATTACATAGTCACTTGCTAGTGCTTCTTTACTTACCTCTTCTGTATATTGCCTATACCTTCCCGAACAAATAACAATTGGTATTCCTTTTTCAACTATTTTCTGAATTGCTATTTTGGTTCTATTTGTTATTTCCTTTTTGTCATTTCTTAACGTTCCATCTATATCAATAAAAATAATTTTATACACTAAACTCAACCTTTCTATTATTTATTATAAAATAATTAATACAACATTCTGATATTTATCTTGTAATGTTTTATGTATCATAGACATAGAATCACCTTTTCTATTCATGTTTCAGAAAAAATTTTATCATAACACCTATTGAATTACAACAAAAAAGTACAATAAAATAATATTACTGTACTTTTATTATATCTATATTAAAAAATATTAAACAAGTTCTTTATATTTTTCTTCATCAAATTGTTTTAAATAATCAATATATTCTTCTAAACACATACCATGTTCTTTCATATATGTTGCATTTTCTATTCCTACATATCTGTAATGCCATGGCTCATAATTTATCATTGTAATCTCTTTTTTATCTGTTGGATATCTTAAAGCAAATCCATATTTATATGAATTTTCCATTAGCCATTTTTGTACATCTGTTTCTTCTTGTTTTTCGTCCAGAATTTGATAATTTTTGGAAACAATATCCACCGCCAAACCTGTTTCATGTTCTCCTGTTCCTGGAATTGCTACCCAATAAGATGCTAATTCTTCTGCCTTAGCACGATTATATCCTAGTTTTCTATATTCTTTTATTTTGTCATTATATAATTGTTTTTGTTTTGTGTTCGTTCTATAGCTTGAACATATAATAGGAGACAATCCTTGTTTTCTTGCTTCATTTAACATTGCTTCCAAACTACTTGCTATTCTTTTGTCTACTTTATGTGTTGTTTCTATCTCTTCTAACGCAACAATATAGTCATCTGGAATTTTGTGATTTTTATTGACCAATAGCAATTCCCAATCAGATATATTACTATTAACAGCTTTTTTGTTTTCCTCTTCGTTTATATCTTCCTCTTCTGTTTTTGTTGTATTATATAATTCTTCAACATTCACACTGGTTTCTAATGGTGCTTGTATTTCATTTTTATATGTAATGTATTTATATACAATGGTAAGAATTAGTACAACCAGTATCATAATGATAATACAAATATTTGTATGTACAATATTTCTTATTCCATTTTCCTTGATTTTTTTCATATATTTTTCCTTTACTTTTTTATTTATCTGTTATGTATCTTTTTCTCAGCTATATTTTAACATACATTCGTATATATTCGCAACAACAGTATTTTCCATTTTATCTATTTATATATTACCATTTTTTTAGAAAAGGTTACATATTTTGTTTAACTTTCTTCTATAGGATGGTTTATAATTAATAAACATTAGTGTCCATAGCTTTTATCTATGTTAGTCATAAAAATGGAGGAAATCTATATACAGATTTTCTCCATTAATTAAATTTGATATCCATATCCAACTAATGGATAATTTTTTCCACCTATATTACGCATTTTTTCTCCTAGTAAAATACCTCCCATACTTTCATAAAATTTTCTTGAATCTTTATTTTCTTTTAAACACCAAATAATCATTTTATGGTTTCCTTGTTCTTTTAATTTTTCTTTTGCATATAGCAATAATCTACTTCCTATTTTTTTTCTTAACAATCCTGGTTTTACATATAACCCATATATTTCTCCATCATATTCTGTAAATCTATCTAGTTCATCTAATCTTTTTCCAAACCTAGTAACCCCTACAATTTCATTTGTCTCTTTATTTCTTGCAATCCTATGTGTTCCCGTTTTATATTCTTTTCTCAATTTTTCTATTTTTTCTTCTACACTTAAATTTTGCAAAAATGTTTTATCGATAATATCTTTATATGCAATTTTCCAGGATTCTATAAGAATCTTAGCAACTTGTGCTATGTCATTTTCCTCCATCTTTTCTATGATAATATTATCCATTTTATCACCTACTTGATATACTTATTTCTAATATATGTTTCATGAAATTCGCTTCTTAATATATCCATTAAAATTTTGTCATAATACTTTCCATTTAAGTAATAATCTTCTCTTAGTCTTCCCGCTTCTTTAAATCCACATTTTTTATAACAAGTAATCGCTCTTTCATTAAATGAAAGAACAGATAATTGTATACTATTTAAATTAAGATAATTAAACCCATAATCTAGAATTAAGTAAATGGCCTCTTTTCCGATTCCTTTTCCTCTATATGTTTCATCTCCAATAAAAATACCAAGTTCTGCTGACCTATTTCTATAATTCATTTTTTCTAAACCAATGGTTCCTATCATCTCATCATTTTCTAAAGTAACAATTACGAAACAATAATTTTCATTATCATGGATTTTTTCTAAATACGCCTTCTCACCATTTAAGGTTACCATTAAGCCGCTTCTTCCTGTACCATCTGTTACTTGAAAATCATTTAACCATTTGGTAAATATTTCTACATCTTCACTATTTCTTGGTGATAAATATATGGTATCTCCTACTAATTTTTTAAAATATTTCATTATCCCACCTACTTTATTTTTGGTTTCGTATTTGTATGCTTGTTGTTTCATCTTTTACTTCTATTTTAGCATATCCTCCAATTGGGATTGTACAAATTGGTGTTGTATGTCCAAAGTCTACATTGGCTATCACAGGTATACCATTTAATTCCGCTTTATTTTTAATTAATTTTATCCATTTTTCATCTGTCATATTGCAATTTTTCTGTGCTCTTCCAATCACAATTCCTTTTATCGTTTTTACTGTGTGTAATAAAGATTGTAAATTTCTATCAAATTCCATTAGAAAAGCATTTCCTGCCATTCCATCATCTTCTAAGAATAAGATTTTGTTTTCTACATCTGGCATATATTCTGTGCCTTGTAATAGATTTAATGTGCATAGGTTTCCTCCAACAATTTCTCCTTCTGCTTTTCCTTCATTAATGGTTAAATAACCCTTATTTTCAAAAAATTCTCTATTTTCTTGGTCAATAAACCAAGCATCATCACTCCATTGCTTTGATGGTAATATATCAATTTCTTCATTTCCTTCTATGAACATTTTTTTAAAATATTCTAATGTGTATTCCAATCCTTTTTTCATTCCAAAACTTGAATAATGTGGTCCATAATAGGTTACAAGTCCTGTTTTAGCATAGATAGTATCTAATAGAGCTGTAATATCTGAATACCCACATAAAATTTTAGGATTTTCTTTTATTATGTCATAATTTATATATTGTAACAATTGATTAGCATTATATCCACCAATGACAGTTAATATGGCTTTTACATTTTTATCTTTAAAAGCTTCTTCTAAATCTTTTACTCTATCTTCTATTTTTGCACAATTATAGTTATCATCAAAAGAATCCATGACATGTTCTGCAAATGTAACCTTAAATCCTTCCTCTTCTAAACGTTTTGTTGCAAGTTCTATACAATCCTTTCCTAAAATTTTCATACTTCTAGAAGGTGCAATGATTCGAATTTCATCACCTTTTTTTAATTTTTCTGGTATGATTGTTTTCATAAAAATTCCTCCTTTATATTATTTATTTCTTTTGGCATATATGTAATACATGACTACTATATCCCATTAAATCTTTTCTTTCACAAGTTGCCAAATGATATTGAATCCATTCTTTAAATTCTGTTTCTGATAAATTGTCAATATAGATTTGCATTGCCTGTGCAATCCCATCTGTTGCTACTTCGTGTAAACAGACCGTATTGGTATGATTCATCAGTTCTTCAAAATCTTTGATTAAAAATAAATAAAAAACCTCTTCTGGTGAGTTATCTAATTTAAAATCCTTATCATGTTTGTCTTTATATTCTAATAATTTGTGTTCTAGCAATAAAACTTTTAAAATAACTGCATCATTTGTGATATATGCAAAATAGATAAGCCCTCCTTTTTTAGTAACTCGAATAGCTTCTGAAATTGCTTTTTCTTGTTCTTCTTTTGTAAATAAATGGTACATCGGTCCCAATACAAGTGTGATATCAAATGTTTCATCTGCAAACATGCTTAAATTAACTGCATTTCCTTGATGCACTTTTATGTCCATTTCTTCTGTTATTCCTTGTTTTAATTTTTCTATATTTTCTTCTACTAATTCGACTGCTGTCACATCATAACCTTGTTTGGCATAATACAAAGAATAGGCTCCTGTTCCTGCTCCAACTTCTAGGATTTTATCTTTCTTTTTTAAATATTTTTCTATATATTTTGTTGTTGTAATAAATTCTAACCTGTTATGATTTGATTTTTTAAATCTGTTTTCTTCTTCATAATGATTATAATATGTTTTTAATATTTTATCTACCTTTTCCATAAATATTTCCCCTTTATTTATATATTCAAAAAACCTTGCTAAAGAAATCTTTTTATTAAGACTCCTCCAGCAAGGTTTAATTTTGCTTTCTGTGTAGTAACCTATTGGTTACTTCATACCGCTCGAGTTTCCTCTAGGTATGCTCTTAATTTTGTTTATTTTATCACATTCTTTATATCTATGTCAATGAATTGAAAGAAAAATTGATTAAGAAATTTCTTCTCAATCAATTCTCCTTCAATCACTTGTTTTGTCCCCGTCTATCGAGAAATACTAAGACATATGATATGCCTAAAATAAATACAGCCATCAAGCTTATGGACTTTACAACACCCATATATCCTATCTGGTTATAATCTAAGAATATATATGCAAGGTCTCTAGATCCGCCTATTCCAAAGAATCTTCCACCTAATAAGTTATATATATATACATATAGTACATAATTTAATGGAAAAAACAGCCAAACGAATGGATAATAATACTTGAATTTGCCTTTTGCATCAAATAGCAAATAGTCCACAACAACCATAACTGGAGATATATTATGAACAAATAGATTCGCCCAATATCTTTTTGTCTGCATGGTATAGCCAATATCCATATTAAAATTGTTTGGTACTAATGCAATTTGATAGGTAATTGCAGTAACGAGTATTGCTATTACTACTCCACCTTTTAATAATGCATATATGTCACTTGACCGATAATTCTTTTTTAGGGATATTGCTACCATTGTCCCTATAAACATGGCCAAGCAAATGATATTGCTTTGGAGCGTGTAATAAGACAATATTGCACTTATAGATGTGCAATTTATCACATTTAAAAGTATTCCCGCTAAGAGGCTAAGTATCACAAGTGATTTAAAAATAATAGAAACTTTTCTTTCTTTCATAGCGCCTGCCTCCTTTTTCTGTCTATATTATACATCTTTTTTACGTTTTTGTAAAACTAAAGAAGCCTCTGAATCAGAAGCTTCTTTAGTTCTTTTGGATTTTTTGAATTCGTTTGGCTTAAAATTTCACTTTCTTACTTTTTACATAACCCCAATGGTCAACCCGAAATATATTTTCTCCTCCAAATATTCCAACATCTCTTGCATTTGTCTGTTTTACCACTTGCTGTGCAAATATATTTTGTACAGCGGTTTGTCCATGGTTAACAATTACCATTCTTTTGTCTACAAACATATTCAGCAGTTTTATTAAGACATCTCCCTTTGCATGTGCGGAATGTTCTGAAGTAGAATACACTTCTGCAAATTTAGGAATCATCCTTCCCTTAAACTTTACACTTTCACCATATGGTGTATGCATTATCTCGTACCCTTTTGAGTTTTCTGCTAAATAACCCATAAAATGAATCATTGCATTAAAATCTCTTAAATATTGGGGTACTAATGTCAATGCTGGCCCATGTGTTGCCATTCCTGATGATGTAAAAATTAATTTTGGATTTTTATTCAATAGCAAGATTTTCAACGTATCATTATCGACATAATGAAAGTTCTTTGGGAGGAAATTCTGCATATCTTTTTTAATCCTAAATACTTCTGGATTTTTTAGCAAAATATTTGTATATCCCCAAGATAATTTCCCAGCAAGATATATTGGAATTTCTGTGGATAATTCTCCGCTGTCTTGCCATTTTTTTGTTTCGCTCAAACCTTCTTGAGCTCTTCCTAAGGAAAAAACCGGTGCTACTTCTATTTTTCCTTGTTTAAGTGCACGCAGAGAATTTTCCTTAAACACTTTTTTTACATCGCTTGACTGCATGTTTCCATATGTTGATTCTATTACAATCGTTACTGGAAGTCGTGTTACCCATTCAGGCAGTGGATCTACATCAAAAAACATATTGTTGTCATTATAATCTCCTGTAAAAAAGAGATTAATATCTTCATATCCTTCATAAGATATTTGCACTAAAATCATTGCTGCACCAAAAAGATGTCCATTCATGAAAAATGTTACTCGGATGTGCTCGTCTATTTGGATTGTTTGTTCAAAATCAACTGCTTCTATGAGTTTTGTTGTTCTATCTAAATCATCATAGTTGTAGATAGCCTTTCTCTTTTTTCCATATATTTTTGCATCTTCTTGAATAACTTTACAACTGTCTTCTAATGCAGAACCAATCAACAAACTTGTTCCTTTTGTGAGATAAATTTTTTTATTAAATCCATTCTTTACTAAAAATGGTAACCGACCAGTATGGTCTATGTGGTTATGTGTGACCAATACAAATGTCAATTATGTCAATCGAAATTGGATTATTTTTCATTTACATGTATATTTTTTATAAAAACACATATGCTATTATTACATTTAATTCTATAAATTAAATGTATTTTATTTCGTTTATAGACGTTTTAAGACCTCTTTTAAAAGAGGTCTTATCTTATAATGAAAGAAATTTTAGCATATTTTTAGCATATAAAGCATATTATGAAAAATTTTCATTTTCTATATATTATATTTTCTTTAATCTTAAACTATTTAAGGTAACTGTCACACTACTAATGGTCATACTAAATGCTGCAAACATAGGATTCATGGTTATGCCTAATGGAATAAATATTCCAGCTGCAATTGGTATCATACAAATGTTATAGAAAAATGCCCAGAATAGGTTTTGTTTAATAATACGCATTGTTTTTTTACTAATTTCTAATAAATCATTAATTTTATCCAAATTATCTTTCATTAAAACAACATCACTGCTATCAATTGCTATATCTGTACCATTACCAACTGAAACACCAATATCTGCTTTTACTAAACTGATACTATCATTGATTCCGTCTCCACACATCATAACAAGCCCATCTTCTTTTAGTTTTGTAATCTCTTCTGCTTTTTGTTTTGGCAAGACATTTGCAGTTATCTTTTCTATTCCGATTATATTGGCAATTGCTTGTGCTGTTTTTTCATTATCACCTGTTAACATAACCGTATGGATGTGTTTATCTTTGATTTTTTCAATAATTTCCTTTACATTTTCTTTTATTATATCTTTTACCCCAATTAGTGCTATTAAGTTGTCTTCTTTTGCTACAAATAATATACTATTTCCATCATTTTCTAAAAATGTATCATCATTCATTTCATTTTCTTTTACGGTTTTATCGATATTAATATGATTCTCTAGTATTAATTTTTTATTTCCAATTACATATTTTTTCCCATCATATTTTGCTTCTATTCCATATCCAGGAATATTTTTAAATTCTGTTACTGTGTTTGCATCTATATTTATATTTTTTTCTTTTGCATATTCTACAATTCCTCTTGCAATAGGGTGTTCTGAGTTATTTTCTATATTGGCTACTGCTTTTATAATCTCATCTTCCTTTAAGTCAGAATAATTATATATTTTTGATATACTTAAATGTCCCTTTGTTAATGTTCCTGTTTTATCAAATACAATTGTTTTTACTTTGTGTGCATTTTCTAAGCTTTCACTTGATTTGATTAATATGCCTTTTCTACTTGCTAATCCTGATGCCATAACAATTGCAAGTGGTGTTGCTAATCCTAAGCTACAAGGACATGCCACTACCAATACAGTTATAAAGATATTGATAATAAATGCAACATCTTTTCCTAGAATGCCCCATATGATACTTGCTAAAATAGCAATCAGAATAATTACTGGTACAAAATATCCGCTAATGGTATCTGCTATTTTTGCAATAGGTGCTTTTGTATTGGTTGCTTCTACAACCATTCTAACAATTTCAGATACAGTAGATTCTTTTCCTATTTTTTCGGCTTTGTATTTTATCACACCATCATAATTAATGCTTCCAGCAATTACTTTGTCTCCTACTGTTTTTTTAACTGGTATGCTTTCTCCCGTGATAAAAGCTTCGTCAATATGTGTCATACCTTCTACAATTTCCCCATCAACAGCTATCTTTTCTCCTGGCTTACAAATAACCAAATCTCCTTTTTGAATTTCATCTAAAGTTACTTGTTCTTGTTTTCCATTTTTTTCTATAACTGCTAAATTAGGTGTAATCATCATTAGGTCTTGTATTGCTTCTTTTGTCTTATCTTTATTTTTTCCTTCTACATATTTTCCTATTTTTATAAAGAAGAGGATAATAACAATGGATTCATAATACAAATGATGAACTGCCATATTATCGCCTGCAATAATTAGATAAGTATTATACATACTATATAATAAGCTACTGATAACACCTAAACTTACTAATGTATCCATGTTTGGTGTTTTGTGTATTAGATTTTTATACCCATTTTTTAGAATATCTCTTCCTAAAAATATAGCAAATATGGATAATATGAATTGTACTACAGAAAATGAAATCGGATTATCATGCATATTGATTATTTTAAAAATTGGTAATCCTATCATTTGTCCCATTGAAATATATAAGATTAAAATAGCCAATACAGTTAAAGCAATTAATTTATATTTTTCATATGATGTCTTTTTCTTTTCCTTTTCTAATTTATCAATTCCTAAGCTTTCAAATCCTGCTTTTTCGACAAATTTTTCTATTTTAGGAATATCTAGTAATTTTTCATCATATTCAATACTCGCATTATTCATAACAAGATTGACAGAAGCTTGTTTAATGCCTTCTTGTTTATTTAAATACTTTTCTAATCCATTAGAGCATGCACTACAAGTCATACCATCAATTTTTAATAATACTTTTTTCACACTATCCCCTCCTTAATTATCTTTGTATAAAATGAATGCTTTAATATGTATCCTTCTTTTTTATTTTTATATCTTTTTACCTTTTACTGAACCACTTCAAATCCTGCATCCTCTATTGCTTCATAAAAATCCTCTATTTTTGCAATGGTTTCATCATATTCTATATTTGCTAATTTATTCTCCAAACTAACATCTGCTCTATTTATGCCTTCTACATTACGTAATACTTTTGTTAATCTATTTGAACATCCTTCACAATGCATTCCTTCAATTTTTATCTCTGCTTTTTTCATTTTCAATACCTTTTCCTTTCCTTGAATTCACATTTCAATATTTTTGCTCTTGAAAATCGATATGCTTTTCTTAAAGAGCTTCATTTCCTTATCTCATTTTTTTGAATAAATTCATAATCTCTCCTGTTACATCTGTATTCCCTTCTTTTATTTGTTTTGCTATGCATCTTTCTAAATGCTTTTCTAAGATTACATTTTCTAAGCTGTCTAGCGCTTTATTAACAGCTAACATTTGTGTCAAAACATCATCACAATATCTATCATCTTCTATCATTTGTTTGATTCCTCTAATTTGTCCTTCAATAATATTAAGTCTTTTGGTTAACTGCTTTTTTTCTTCGTCATTTCTATATGTTTTCTTTTGGGATGTACAACATTGATCATTCATTTTTTATCACCTCTCGAATGATATTATATACCCCTATAGGGTATATGTCAAGATATAAAATCAAGTTTTATTATTTTACTTTTAGACAATAAAAAAACACTCTTTTTGAACTCTACTTTTGGGGTATAGTTATTTTGAGTGCTTTTTTCATGAATATTTGTTATTTATCTAAATAGTCTTGAATTTCTTTAATAAATATCGTTCTGGCTATAATATCTAATATTGCATATATTACAATTACGATACCTACTATTCTAAATGCTAGTGTTGTACTTACCAATATTACAATTCCAGCAACAATCATTAATAAAGAACATAACACGGTTGTTGTCCAAAGTTTTGATTTTACCTCTTTCCATACTAACGCTGTTTGGAAATTTCTAATACCTGAAACAATAATCCAAATTCCTAGTAGTATTCTAAATATTCCAGATATAATATCTGAACAAAATAGAACAATTACGCCTAATATAACTGAAACTAGTGCCATTGTCAAAAGATAATCTTCTTTATCTTTTGAGGTAAAATAATCTACTAATTTCAAAATACCTATTAAGAATAACATTGTTCCTAGAATAATAGATATAACTGACATCATTTCTATAGGTCTTATAATAAATAATACCCCAAATATCACAAATAACATAGATATTACGATGTCTGTCCAATTTGTTCTTTTTAAAAATTTTTCAAACATGGTACTTCCCTCTCTTTCTTTTGTAATTTTCTTTCAAAATCATATCATAAAATGAATAAATTGTACATATTTTTTAAAATTTTTGTATTATTTTGTCATTCCTCTTTTTAATATTTCAATTTGCTTTGTCAATTCTTCTTTTCCGATTCTCCTTAGATATTCTGCCATGCAAAACATCTATTACTTCTGCTCGTAATATACAAGTTAATATTCTCATCATATATTCTATATCATGCGCATCCTCTATGTTTAATAAATTCGTGTTAATATAAGAATGTTTATTGTCTTTATGTGTTAAATTTTGAAGATTTTGCGTTTTGATGCTTTTAAATATATTTACATTTTCGCTTTTTAATTTATTTATAATATTTTGGAACAATCGCATTTCTGTTTCATTATAATTTTTATCAACAAAATGTATGTATAAATCCACTGTTGTTAAAAATATATCTCCATCATTTTTCGTTAACAACTTTGCTAGTTTTTCTCTTTCTTCTTTTAGAAAATTATTAATAATATGCTTTAATGCATCTTCTTTATCTTCGAAATATTGATAAAAACTGCCTCTTGGTATTTTTGCTTCTTCTATAATATTACTAATAGATGCTTTTTCAAAAGTATGTTTACTAAATTCATTTTTTAATGCTTTCTCAATCTTTTCTCTTTTTTCAGAATTAAGATTATAAAATGTAGACTTTGGCATATTGCACCTCCAAACTATCCTATATAACAAAAAATAGCACTTTAAAAAGCACTACTTTCCCCTTAATTATGCATCTTCATTTTCTTTTTTAGCAATTACTTCTTTTCCATCATAATATCCACAATTTTTACATACTCTATGTGGCATTACTGGTTCGTGACAATGTGGACAACTTGTATATGTTGGTTGTTCTTTTTTCCATGTTGATCTTTTAGCATGTGTTCTTGCTTTAGACCATCTTCTTTTTGGTTGTGCCATCTAAATCCCTCCTTGCTTCAGATATATGTATATATCTATTGTTATTTTTTCGTTATTTTAGTCACTATAAGATTATACAAGTATTTTCATTTTTTGTCAACTGTTGCTACAATATTTTTTATATAATTCTTGTACGTTTTTCTTAGTTAATGTTTTATTTATCCCTTCCATACTTACTTGTGTAAAAAAATCTGTTAACATATCTTTTAATTTTTCATTCATGAATAACCTTTCTTTTTCTTTTTTCCAGTATTCTAATTGATAGCCTTGGTACCAATTTTTTCCTTGATACACAATTCCAGCAGCTAATTTATCACATAACATTTCTGCTACATATTTATATGGCATAATGGGAGTTTGTACTGGTGCATTCCTGTCAACCCAATATTCACTATGATGCTTATTTCTTCCTTTATGATGCAGCCATGCTTCAGAATAGCCTTTATCTTCCTTTGCTACTACAATTGGTGAACGATTTCCTTGATAATATCGAACACTTTCGAAAAATTCTGTTGGAACATATTTAGATAAATCATGAACCAATCCTCTCCATGGTATTCCTAGTTTACAACATAATTTAAAAACAACCCATCTATGTTTGCTAATTAATATAAAATGTTTCACTACATTTTTGAATTTTATTTTTCGTTTCATTTTTTTCACCATATTTAGTCTACTATACTTTTTTTTCAAAATCAATAAATTTTATTTCTTTTTTTGCATATGATATATAGATTGGAGGTATAGATTTCATGTGTGGATTTACTGGATTTGTCAATATAAAAGAAAAATTAAATGAAAATTCAAAAACTATTTTAGAAAATATGAATCGTACATTATCAAAAAGAGGTCCTGATGAAGACGGTTACTTTGTTTCAAATAACGCTTACTTAGCACATAAACGATTAATCGTAATTGACCCTGATGGCGGAAAACAGCCAATGATAGAACATACATCTCATGGGGATTACATTATTTGCTATAATGGACAGATATATAATACAAAAGAACTTAGAGATCTCTTAATACAAAATGGTTTTAGTTTTAAAGGACATTGTGATACAGAAGTTATTTTAAAAGGATATATCCATTTTGGAAAAGAGATTGTAAATCATTTGAATGGTATTTTCGCCTTTGCCATTTGGAATACAAAAACAAATGAATTATTTATGGCAAGAGACCATTTTGGTGTTAAGCCTTTATTTTATTCTGTGTTTCATAACATTTTGGTATTTGGTTCCGAAATAAAAGCAATATTTCAATATCCTGGTATTGAAAAAATTTTAGATAGTCAAGGAATATCAGAATTACTTGGAATCGGTCCTAGTCATACACCTGGTACAACAATTTTTAAAAACATTTATGAATTAAAACCTGCGCATTTTGCTATATTTAATGAATATGGTTTAAAAATCAAACGATATTGGAAATTGCATTCAGAAGAACATACAGATAATTTGGCACAAACTTGTAATAAAGTTCGTTACTTATTAAAAGATGCCATTGTTCGTCAATTAGTTTCTGATGTGCCTTTATGTACATTCTTATCTGGTGGTTTAGATTCTAGTATTATTACAAAATTTGCTGCAGACTTTTATGAAAAAGAAAAATTACCACCTTTAGATACGTATTCGATTGATTATGTGGATAATGATAAAAATTTTGTTAAAAGTGATTTTCAGCCAAATTCAGATAATTATTATATAGACTTAATGTGTAAAAATTTGCATACAAAACATCATAATATTGTAATTGACACTCCAGAGCTTGCTTCTTATTTGTATGATAGTATGATTGCAAGAGATATGCCTGGTATGGCTGATATTGATTCTTCCTTATTATTGTTCTGCAAAAATGTAAAACCTGAAAAAACAGTTGCCTTAACTGGTGAATGTGCTGATGAAATTTTTGGTGGCTATCCTTGGTTTTTTAGAGAAGATGCTTTAAATAGTGGTACCTTTCCTTGGTCAATTGCTATTTCCGAAAGGCAAACCTTATTACATCCTGATTTAAGTAAAAAAGTACATTTAAAAGAATATATTGATTATCGTTATAACGAAAGTTTAGAAGAGGTTGAAATATTAAATACAGATTCTAAGGAAACTGCCGAAAAACGAAAAATTTCGTATCTCACTTTAAATTGGTTTATGCAAACACTACTAGATCGTTCTGATAGAATGGCTATGTATAATGGATTTGAACTTCGTGTTCCATTTTGTGATTATCGTTTAGCACAGTATGTATGGAATATTCCTTGGGAAATGAAAGCCTTAAATGGTAGAGAAAAAGGATTACTTCGTTATATTTGCAAAGATTTCTTACCTGATGAAATTGTCGATAGAAAAAAATCGCCATATCCTAAGACACATAATCCTACGTATTTGTCTAAAGTAAAAGATATGCTTGCAAATATTATGCAAAATCCAAAGGCACCAATTAATGAATTGTTAAATAGAAAATATATTCTAGAAATCCTCGATACAAATGGTTCAAGCTTCACAAGACCTTGGTTTGGTCAATTGATGACCGGTCCACAACTTATGGCTTATCTTTGCCAAATGAATATGTGGCTTGAGAAGTATCAGCCTAAGATTGAAATTTAAAATGTTTTTGAGGTCGCTAATTACGACCTCAAGTTTCCATATTTTTTACCAACTATATATAGAAAATGGTTCATTATTTAGATAGTTTTCTATTCCTTTTTTACATATGGAATTACATTAATTGGTAATTCATCTTCTTTCTCCTTGATATTTTATTTGTTTTTTTTAGGCAATTTATTACTATCAGCTATCTTTTTATTTTCTGATTTTACTCTTCTCTCTAATTTCTTTAAATCTTCTGCTGGTTTTAAATTTTCAGGTTTTA
>ERZ1643251.787-NODE-787-length-41021-cov-6.174437_pt1 | contig 41021 bp, 41 predicted proteins | sample MGYA00579261_ERZ1643251 | MGnify/ENA primary metagenome ERZ1643251 (study PRJEB29033, sample SAMEA4952267) | chicken gut metagenome | biome: Broiler Chicken; feature: Gastrointestinal Tract; material: Caecum | place: Ireland | collected 2018 | study: Broiler... | reverse complement strand
AGTTTTTCCAAATAATAAAGTTTCTCTTCCTTTGATTGTCCTGCATAAAACGGATTTTCATTTAAAATTTGAAAATCCATTCGATGAATATCATCCGATGTATAATCTTTATACCAATCATCTGCTACAGTAGTTTCGAAAAAAGTATTTTCTGATTGACAACCAGAGCATAAAGTAATTCCTCCGGAAAGTAATAGTTTTATAATGCTTTTCATATGATAATTTCTCATAAATACTCCTTTTCTTTTTGCTATTATGAAAATTCTTTATAATAATTTTTTACGCATTTTATTATACACAAATGAAGGAAAAAAGCAAATGAAAACTTATGAGGCATGTTTCATAAGTTCTTTTATTTTTTCAGTATTTTTAAAATTTAGTTTGGCGACTTCTGTTAATTTTTCAAAACCGTATTGTTCTATAATTTTTAAAGCCGTTTCATCGACTAAGTTGGAAGCACCTTTTGGTAATTTCATATCGAGTTCTGTTTCCAATTTATGGAATTCTTTTAAAAAGATATAACGACTAATTAAAGAAGAACAAGCAACACTTAGAAATTTATCTTCTGCCTTTGTAAAGAAAGTAATGTTTCTAACAACATGTTCTAATCCTTTTAGATAATGATAATATACATAAGGGTTGGCAAATTGATCGACAATGACTGCATCAACTTCCATTCCATCTTTTTTTTCTTTTTGAAGTTGTTGGTATAGTACTCGATTATGGAGAAATGCTTTCATTTTATTCATATTCATATCGTCTTGGTATTTCTCATTATATTCTTTGTTACTTAAAACAACACTGGTATAAGAGATTTTTTGAATGATTTTGGGAACGATTTCTAATATTTTCTCATCGCTCATTTTTTTACTATCTTTTACACCTAGTTCTTCTAAGTAGGGAATATCTTCCTTTGTTACATAGCTTGCTGTTACGACAATAGGACCAAAATAATCTCCGGTTCCAACTTCATCACTTCCAATGGTTCTTTTATCGTATAATTTAGAAACGAGTTTTTGTGTTTCATAATCATCTTTCTTTTTATCATCTTTTTTATTTTCACTATTGGTTTCTTCTACTTTTTTTCCAGGATTTAAATTTTGTTCCATTTGCTTCCATAAAGCAGCATCAATATCAGCACTAATTCCTTGAAAAACAACTTTTCCCGATTCGTAAAGTGTTACCACAGTATCTGCCTCATCTGCTTGAAATACCGCATATGGAGGTGTTTTAGGACGTTTTTTATCTTGAAAATATTCAATCATTTTTTCTTTTGTGTTATCACTAATCTTTAATGTAATTGTCATAGTATCACCAAATTCATTTTAACATAAAATTCATGGAAAACAAACTTTTATTTTTATGGACTTTGTAATATAATAATAGTGAGGTGATAAAGTGAATATTATAGATATTATCATAATACTATTATTATTAATGGGTGGTGTAATTGGTTTTAAAAATGGTGTCATTCGTCAAACAGTATCTTTTGTAGGTTTCTTTATTGTGGTGATCTTATCATACTTATTAAAAGATTTTGTATCGGCAATTCTATATAAATTTGTTCCATTTTTCTCATTTAGTGGGAGTTTAGAAGGTGTTACTGTTTTAAATATACTCATTTATGAAGTAATCGCTTTCTTACTTGTATATGTGATTTTAATGGCAATTTATCATTTTATTGTTCGTATGACAGGAATTGTAGAAACGATTTTAAAGTTTACAGTTATTTTAGGAATTCCATCGAAACTACTTGGAATGGTAGTAGGATTTATAGAAACATATATTATGGTTTTTATTGGTCTTTACTGTTTATCACTTCCAGTTTTCCAAATTCCGATGATGAATGAATCCGGTGTCAGAAATACAATATTAAATCATACCCCAGGATTATCTAATGTTGTAAGAGAAAGTTTAAATGTAGTGGATGAATTTGCAGATTTAAAAGAAGAATACGAAGATACGACAAATAAAAATGAACTCAATAAAGAAACATTAGACTTATTCTTAAAATACAATGTAATTCGTTATGACTCTGCAAAAGAATTAGTAGATAATGGAAAACTAAAAATTGATGGAGTAGAAAGTGTATTAAATAAATATAAGGAGAGTGAATAAAATGTTAAAACACGCAAATGAAAGTAATTTTCAAGATATGACAAGTCAAGGACTTGTATTAGTTGATTTTTTTGCTACTTGGTGTGGACCTTGTAAAATGTTAGGCCCTGTTTTAGAAGATATGGCAAGTGATCGTGATAGTATTGATATCGTAAAAGTGGATATTGATGAATCTATGAATTTAGCACGTCAATATGGAATTATGAGTGTTCCAACTTTGGTTTTATTTAAAGATGGGCAAGTAGTTGCTCAAACAAGTGGTTTTCAACCAAAAGAATCATTACAAAAATTTATTGATGATCATAAATAATACTTGTTTATAACATAAAAAGTATATGAAAACGAGAAGATGAAAAGTGATTTTCATCTTTTTATATTGAGGTTTTAAAAAATATGATATAATGAAAGGAGAAATTAGAATTGTGGTGATATTTATGTACTTTGATTATTCAGCAACAACTCCAGTATCTGATGAAGTATTAGATACATTTGTAAGAGTTTGTAAAAAATATCCTGGAAATCCTAATTCACTTCATAAATTAGGAGTAGAAAGTAAGCATTTCTTAGATATGGCAACCAAGCAAATTGCTGATTTGTTACATGTGAAACCGAGTGAAATTATTTATACAAGTGGTGCCAGTGAATCTAATAATACTGCACTTAAAGGAATTTGTTTGAAATATCAAAATAGAGGAAAACATATTCTTACAACAATGTTAGAGCACTCTTCAGTGATAGAGCCTTTAAATTATTTGAAAACATTAGGCTTTGAGGTGGATTATATTCCACTTTTAAAAGACGGTACTATTGATTTAGAAACATTCAAAAACATGATCAGAGAAGATACAATTTTGGTTACAGTTGCCAGTGTATCAAGTGAATTAGGAATTTTACAACCAATCTCTGAAATTGCGAAAATTGTAAAGCAATATCCAAAATGTTTTTTTCATGTCGATATGACACAGAATATTGGGAAAGTTCCATTTTCATTGGAACATGTTGATATGATGAGTATGTCTGCACATAAAATATATGGTTTAAAAGGAATTGGATTATTATATAAAAATGAAAAAGTTGATATATTACCACTCATTCATGGGGGAAAAAGTACGACCAAGTATCGTAGTGGAACTCCGCCATTACCACTATGTGCAAGTTTGGCAAAAGCATTACGAATCAGTTTAGAACAAGAACAAGTACATTATGAACAAGTACTTGCACTCCAACAATATTTATTAGAACATTTAAAAAAAATAGAGCAAGTATCGCTGAATAGTACAGAAAAATCAATTCCACATATTGTAAATATCAGTATCATTGGTATAAAACCAGAAACCTTACTACATGCTTTAGAAACTCACGAGATTTATGTGTCAACAAAGAGTGCATGTGCAACTGAGGTAAAATCAGATGCGGTATTAGCAGTAACAGGTAGTGAAGAAAGAGCAATGACTAGTATTCGGATTAGTTTATCTCATCTTACTACAAAAGAAGAAATAGATACGTTTGTGAAAGTATTAAAAGAAGAAATAGAAAGATTAAAATGGTGAAGTGTATGAGAAAAATCAGTGTGTTATTCGTATGTATGATATGTAGTATATTTGGAATTACAAGTGTAAAAGCAACAGAAACAGTGAATGTTTATCTTTTCTCTGGAAGTACATGTTCTTTTTGTGCAGCAGAAAGAACATTTTTGCGAGAAATTCAAGATGAATATCCATATATGCATGTAATTGAATACGAAGTATGGGAACATCCAGATAATGCAGAATTACATGAAAAGGTAAAAGAAAGATTAGGTTCTTCTAGTAAAGGAGTTCCATTCTTAGTAATAGGGGATCAATCATTTACTGGATATGATGAAGCAAGAGAGACAGATATTAGAAATGCTTTAGAATCATATGAAACAGAAGAAGCTCCGGATATTGTGCAAGAAGTGATTGACAGTGTATCTGAAGAAGAAAAAGAGACTTATGAAAGTCAAGAGTTAACTGAAGATACAAGTAGTAATGATATCGACTGGCAAAATATAATTATTGGTGGAGTGATTATCATTGCAATGGTATTTGTGATTTATTTATATTATAATTCTAAAAAAGTAAAGTAGGCAACTACTTTACTTTTGTTTACACAATGTAACTAAAAAGCCTATGTTCTTACAATGGAATATGATATAATGGTTATATCATAGGAGAGGAAGAAGAGGAGTAAAGAAGAAAGAGGGAGTGTGATTTATGAAAAGCATAAAAAAATTACTAGTATTTACTTTATGTATGCTCTTGCTGACTGGTTGTACTATAAAACAACAGTATGGTATTAAAATTAATTCTGATAAGTCAGTAGAGTTAAAAATTTTAATAGCGATGGATAATGAAGCTATTGATTATTCAATATCATCAAATGAAGAGGATAGCTCTATTAGTTATGATGATAGTTATTTCAGTGATAATAATTATAATATTTACTATTATGATGGTGCTTCTGCTAGTACCTATGATAACACTTATGATTATACAGTTGATGTATATGGAAGTATGAATGATAGTACATCTTCGAGTTATACTGATGAAGAAAGATGGAATTATTTAGAAGAAAATTTGGGAATTCAATCATTAGAAAATGAAGGATATACCGTAGAAAAATACGAAGAAGGAACAGATATCAAAGGATATACAATTTCTAAAAAAATTAATCATATTGATAATATGTTAGCATCAGATGATAATCCTGTAGAATTAAATGATTCAGAGGATGGAATAAGTTCTTTCCTAAATAATCCGAAGCTTTTTTCAAAATCAGGGAATAGTTACCGTGTTGAGATAAAAGATTCATATGCTGGACAAGATCTGTCACAGTATAGTGAGATGCTTGATTATAGTATTGTGGTAGAACTTCCAAATAAAGCAATTGAACATAACGCGACAAGTGTTTCAGAAGATGGAAAGACGTTGACATGGAATATGCTGGAAATGAATGGAGATAACCTCTATTTTGAATTCGAGTTTACTAATATTTGGTTCTATCTTGAAATTGGAGTGATAGCTCTTATCATTATTGTTGTAATCTTAGTTGTATTGCTTTATTTTATGAATAAAAAGAAACGTTCAAATAGAGGTACTAAGATAGCATCTACATCCACAACCAGTCCAACGCCAAATCCAATGCCAAATCAAACGTCAGAAATGATAAATAATCAAATGCCACTGCAGAACGGAATACCTGCAATGGGGCAGGAACATATAGGAATGAGTGGGGGAAACGTTCAACAAAATTTGAATGAACAAGTACCTTTAACTCCAGTTACACCAACATTTGTAGAACAGTCTAATCCTGTAAATGGAACAGAAACAAGTACAACATTTGTATCAAATCCGAATTTAACATCACCTATGGCTCAAGCACAAATGAATCAAGAACAAAATGTGGTACCGCCTACTGCATCTCCTTTAGGAACGATGCCAATGGAAACAGAGAAGATGAATACTACTGTAAATTCAGGTTCTATGATGTCAAACGATAATGCTTCTAATCCAGTAGGAACTTCTGTTTTTGACTTAGGCGTTCCATCACAAACTAATCAACAAAATAACTTAAATCAACAGAATAATTTAAATCAGCAGAATAATCTAACTCAACAAAATAATTCAAATCAATTAGGACCACAAGCATAGAAAAAGAAAGTGATTTTTTCACTTTCTTTTAGTATGATATTTTTGGCTTTTCTTTCTTTTTTAACCAATTTTTTCCTTCGACTAATCTTGTAGTAAGCATGGCACTGACACTATCTCCAGTCACATTTAAACATGTTGCTGGGGGATCTACTAACCATCCAATTGTCGCAATAATTGCGAATGCTTCTGGTGGGAATCCATAAAGACTGACGATTAACATTTCTCCAATCAATCCACCACCTGGAATACCACTCATAACAACTGCACTTAGGACAGCGATTAATATTGCCGTTCCAATTGTAAAAATATCATTGAATGGTTTTCCAAAAATACTAAATAGAAATACAATTTTTAATATTGCTGCCATGGCACTTCCTTCCATATGCATGGTTGCACCTATTGGAAGAGTTACTTCACGAATATCTTTTGGAACTTTCATTTTTTCTGTTTGTTCTAAATTTGTTGGAAGACTGGCTAGAGAACTTTGAGTTGCAAGGGATGTAATTGTAATTGGGAATTGATGTTTATAAAAAAGTCGAAGTCCTTTTTTTCCACCTGCCAAATATGCATATAAGGTATAAAATACAACAAAGTAAACAACACATAACAAATAATAAATTACCATACTTTTTGCATAACTACCAATTAGGTTCGGTCCAAATTCTCCAATTAAACTTGCAAAATAAGCCATTAAACCAATTGGAGCATAATACATGATGATTGTTACAATTTTCATCATAATTTTAGATAAAGCATCTAGTCCTTTGGCAATACATTCACCTTGTTTTCCAATAATACTCGTACCAATTCCAAAAAGACATGAGAAAATAATCAGTGGCAGCATATGTTCACGAGACATAATTTGTGAGAAATCACTTACAGTAATTGCTTCGACAATTTGTTTTCCAATATCTGCATTTTGTACGACTTCACTGGCATCCATTGCGATCTTACCATTACCAACGGGATCGATAAATAAAAGTACAACAACCATTAGAACTGCCGCAACTGCACTTGTTGCAAAGAAAACAAAAAATACATATTTTAAAATTCTTCCTAATCTTCTCATATCTACCATATTTGCCACACTACTACTAATTGTAAAGAAAACAAGAGGAACAACAATCGTATACATTAAATTTAAAAATATCTCCCCAAATGGTTTGATGACACTTGCTTTATCTCCTAAAATAATTCCTAAAATACAACCTATGATAATAGAAATAAATAGTATAATAGGGAAAAAATAAGAATTTCTTTTTTTCATTTTAAACCTCCTTAACAAACTATATGCGAAATATGATGATATTTGACAGGTATTTTATTTTATGATAGTATAAACCGCAACTAAAGGGGGAAGAAATATGGAATTTAAAAGTAATATTTCTAAAGAAGAATATTTAAAAAAATTAAATATTGATACAGAAGTAAACAAAGAAGAGGAAAAAGTTTCTTTACCACAAACTAATATAGAAGACGTAAAACAACAAATGAGTCAAGCATATCAAAACAATGATATTGAAGAAATGATTGAATTAGAGGAACAAACAAAATTGGATAAAGTAAAAGAATCATTTTCTAAGTTGAAACAATTTTCTAAACAAACAATTCAAACTAAAAAGGGTAATATTGAAGTATATAGTAATGATTTAATCGCAAATCATTATAAAGGAAATAAAAGAGGAAATCGAATATTTGTTTTAACAGCTGGCTCTATGGTGGCATGTGCAGTGTTTCCTAATGTATGGCTTAAGTTGATGACTGGTGTAGGAGCATTATGGGGAGCTAGTCAACTATATCATCATTATCAAATTACAGATAAAGATATCAATGAAGAAATGATTGAATATATTGAAGAAAATGAAAAAGTAAGACGTAAGTAGTCTTCTTTTTTTGTGTTGACATTTATATTTTTTAGAGAATATAATGGATATATAATAGAGGTGTAGTTATGAATCAGTATCAAGGATTATCATCAAAAGAAGTATTGGAATCAAGAGCAAAATATGGAATGAATATGATGAAAAAAGAGAAAAAAGAAAGTCTTTTTTCTAAAGTATTAAATGTTTTCAAAGAGCCTATATTTTTGTTATTATTAATTACTGCTAGTATTTATTTTATATTAGGTGAAGTAGGTGATGGTATCATTATGCTTTGCTTTATTTTTTTTATTAGTGGAATTGAATTTTTCAAGAGCAAAAAACAGATAAGGCATTAGAGGCTTTAAATACATTATCAGCTCTTAATGTGAAAGTATTAAGAGATGGGAAAATACAAGAAATTGATAGTAAAGATATTGTAATGGGAGATATTATTCTTTTAGAAGAAGGGGATAAAGTATCTGCAGATGGTATTTTACTTGAATGTCAAGGGTTAGGAATGAATGAATCAATTTTAACTGGAGAATCAGAAGTTGTTTATAAAAAAATACAAGAAGATAATGAAAATCATTTTAAATGTAATATGTGTTATGCTGGTACAGATGTAGCAAATGGTTCTGCTTTCATGAAAGTTGTAGCTATAGGGAGTCAAACAGAATATGGTAAAATTGGAAAAGTTTTGAACTCAATTTTTAAAGAAAAAACACCATTAGAAAAGCAAATTAAAAAATTAGTGATTGTTTGTACTATAATTAGTTTTATCTTTTTTATTTTTGTATTGATTGTCAATTTTATGGTGCATTCAGATTTACAATTCAATGAGAGATTGATACAATCCATACTTCCTGCAATTACTGTAGCTATGTCTAGTATTCCAGAGGAAATACCAGTTGTTTTAACTGTATTTTTAGCAATGGGGGCATGGCAACTGGCTAAGAAAAATGCATTAACAAAAAATATGAAGGCTGTAGAAACTTTAGGTGCTGTAACTGTACTATGTACGGATAAAACAGGAACATTAACAGAAAACAAGATGCAAGTTGAAAATTGTTTTATCAAAGATGATGATTTTTATAGGGTAGCATTACTTGCTTGCTCTAAAAATCCTTATGATTCTATGGAAATAGCAATTCAAGACGCTTGCTTTACACATCAAATATCAAAAGAATTATATCGTCACACATGTCTTCATGAATATATATTTAATCATGAAGATAAGATGATGGGGCAAGAATGATCATATGGAACAGATTCCAGAAACCTTAAAAGAAAATACATTATCATTTGTTGGTCTGATTGCTTTAGTTGATCCTCCTCGTCATGGCGTAAAGGAATCTATTCAGTCATGTTATGAAGCCGGTGTTAGAGTCATTATGATTACTGGAGATAATGGAGATACAGCGAAAGGAATTGCTTCACAAATTGGTTTAAAACAACATACTAAGGTCATCACAGGAGAAGAATTAGAAAAAAAGTTAAGGAAACAAATATTTTTGCCAGAGTTTATCCAAATCATAAAATGAGAATTGTAAAAGCATTACAAAAACATCAAGAAGTTGTAGCCATGACGGGAGATGGAGTAAATGATGCACCAGCGTTAAAACTTTCATCAATAGGAATCGCAATGGGAAAAAGAGGAACCAATGTTTCTAAAGAAGCATCAGATATGATTTTAATGGATGATCATTTTAATACGATTGTTGATGCAATTAAAAATGGTAGAGTGATTTATAGTAATATCAAAAAAGCAATCTCTTATATATTGGTAATTCATATGCCAATAGCATTAGCATGTCTTTTTGTACCGCTTCTTCATTTACCTGTATTTTTATTACCAATTCATATTGTATTATTAGAATTAATTATCGATCCTACTGCTTCTATTATTTTTGAACGTTTAACCCCAGATAATAATGTAATGAAAGAAAAACCTAGAAAAATAAATGACCCGATTATTAGCTCTTCAGTAGTAGTAAAATGTATATTACAAGGAGTTGCTATTTTTATAGGATTTTTTGGAAGCTATTATCATTTGATTCAAAATGAAATGGATCCAGTTTTTTCTGTAACATTTTCATTTACCGTTTTAGTATTATCTAATATTTTTGTAGTTTATGTATTACAATCTAATGAATTTGCAATAAAAAATATGATTATTGATTTAAAAGATAAAGTAATTGCTTTTATTAACTTTGTTATTATCACTATGTTATTATTCATTATCTATATTCCATTCTTACAAAAAATTGTTGGTACAACACCATTAACATTGAAAGAATTATTATGTGCCGTATTGATATCTATCATAGTAACGCTTCCATTTGATTTATTAAAATAAAAATAAAAATAGTCAGATTAAGAGTAAATTTCTAAATAATGAAGTATATTATAAATAGGTGATAGTATGAAAGTTATTTTATTTATCATTTTATTTCTAATACTTTTTATCATATGGTGTTTGTGTAAAATGGCAACAATAATAGAAGAAAAAGAGAACTCAAACTGGAAATAGTTTGAGTTTTTATTTTAATAAATTTGTTAAATATTTAGAAGTTATATTTTCACTTAAAAAAAGTGATTTACAGATTTACATTATGTTAGTTGATTTTAAAAGAATAAATTGATATAATATAATGGATAAAAGGGGAACGGAGTTTACTATGAAAAAGGGAATCTATTGTTTATTTTTTATTTTATGTTTTATTCCAATGGTAGTATCAGGAGAAGAACTTACATTAAAAGAAAGCCAGTTACAATTATTAAGTACAGATCAAGGTGTATTAACTATGGTTTACCAAGGTGAAGATGAAATTATAAGTGGGAGTTTTACAATTTATTCTTCACAAAGAAATTTATTATTAAGCGAAATTACTGGAAATGAAATAGTTGATGTTAGTGTCAATAAAAGTAAAGTAAATTTTGAAGCTAATACACCATTAAAAAATGGAGATACTATATTAACAATTTATGTAGATAGTAATAAGTTGATGCAGAATGCAAATATTATGATTAGTAAAATCAATTTATATAATAGTAAAGAACAAATGATAGAGGATACAGATAAAACAATCCCTGTTCAAGTGGTTGAAACAAAAGAAGTTGCTTTATTAAATGCAATTACTTCTAATATTGTGGCTCTTTCTTTTGATAAAAATACATTTGAGTATCATGTGAATGTAAAACATGATGTAGAAATGTTAGACTTGAATGCGACTGCTATCAATCCTAATGACAAAGTAGAGATTAGCGATCAACATTTAAAAGAAGGAGATAATACTATTGTCATAAAAGTAACAAGCAGTGATGGAACTAGTAAAGAATATAAAGTTTATGTTAAAAGAGAAAAAAATGAAGCAGTAAAACAAGAAGTAGAACCTGTAAAAGTAAACAATAATTATTACAAATATATAATAATTACAGTATGTGCATTGATAGGAGTAGTATTAGATATCATGTATGTGAGAAAGAAAAGATAATGAGGAGATAATATGGATAGTATTTTAGCTGAAGAAATATGCGCCTTTTCTGTGGGACAAAAAGTTTATTTTATATTAAAAAGAATCGTTGATATTGTTATATCATTAGTAGGAGTTATTTGTTTTATACCAATTGCTATTGTAGTAAAAATTTCTTATATGCTACATGGTGATTTCCAAGCAATTTTGTTTCGTCAAATTAGAATTGGTAAAAATGGTAAAGAATTCGCATTATATAAATTTAGAACAATGGTACCTAATGCAGAACAAGTTTTAAAAGAATTACTAAAACAAGAAAAATATAAAAAAGAGTGGGATTTAAATCAAAAACTTTCAAAAGATCCTAGAATTACTAAAATGGGTAATTTTCTTAGAAAGACTTCCTTAGATGAAATTCCACAGTTTATTAATGTATTAAAGGGAGATATGTCTTTAATAGGACCTAGACCTCTAGTAAGAGGAGAATTAGATGCACATCATGGTAATCATGAACTATATGAAAGAATTAGACCAGGTATTACTGGTTGGTGGGCATGTAATGGTAGAAGTGCAACAACTTATGAAAAAAGATTAGAATTAGAATATTACTATGTCAAAAATTGTAGTATTTTGTTAGATATGAAATGTATTTTTAAAACAATTGCAGCTGTTGTTTTTAAGACAGGAGCTAAGTAGAACACTTATTATATGATTTTCTTTTTTATGGTTGAGAGGTGCTATTATGTTAAAAAAAAATCAAGAATTGGTTTCAATTATTACGCCGATTTATATGTGTGAAAAATTTGTAAAAGATACTATTGAATGTGTTTTGAAACAAACGTATGACAATTGGGAATTGTTAATGGTAGACGACTGCAGTTTAGATAGTTCTGCTGATATAGTTAAAAAATATGCAAAAGCTGATTCGAGGATTAAATATATAAAATTAAAAAATAACAGTGGTGCTGCAGTTGCTAGAAATAAGGCTTTACATGAATCAAAAGGGAGATTTATTGCTTATCTTGATGCTGACGATTTATGGAAAAAAGAAAAATTAGAAAAGCAAGTTAAATTTATGTTGGAAAATAAATATGCGTTTACTTGTACGGATTATGAAAAATTAGACGAAAATGGAAATTCACTGAATAAAATAGTTAAAATCCCTAGAAAGGTTAATTATAATTTGTTTTTGCGAAATACTATTATTCAAACCGTGGGCGTTATGGTAGACGCTAAGTTAACGGGAAAAAAAATATTGGAGATGCCAAATATTCGAAGGCGCCAAGATGCTGCAACATGGTGCCAACTGTTGAAAAATGGATTTGATTGTTATGAGTGCCCTGAAACTTTATCATATTATAGAGTGGTTAGCAATTCTTTATCTAGTAATAAATTCAAAGCTATTAAAATGAATTGGTATTGGTATAGAAAAATAGAAAAACTTTCGTTATGGAAAACTTGTTATTGTTTTACTGGATATGCTTTTAATGCAGTAAAGAAAAGGATTTACATAAAAAAGTAGGTGGGAATGTGAGAAAAGTATTATTTATTGCAACGACTGCTGAACATAGAAATAGATTAGATGGGGAAACAATTAAATGTAGACTATTAAAAGAATATTTACAAGAAATAGAAGACATCAAACTATTATGCGTTGATACAGATAATTGGAAAGAGCATATTTTTAAACTCATATTTTTGATTATAAAAAATTTTTTTATGTGTGATGATATCGTAGTTTCTTCTGCAGATAATGGAGCACATATAGTTTTAGATTTTTTTAGAAAGATTAAGACACGAAAAAAAATATATTATTTTGTTGTAGGTGGTTCATTATCTAGAAACATAAAAAATAAAAAATGGAATATTAAAACTTATACCTATATAAAACATATTTATGTTGAAGCAGAAACATTAAAAAGAGAACTTAATAAGCTGAATATTAATAATATTAGTGTATTAAATAATTTTAGAAAAGTTGAAGCATTTAAAAACAATTATCAAAAAACTAAAGAAATTAAGTTTGTTTATTATGGAAGAGTTATCAAAGAAAAAGGTATAGAAGAAGCAATTAAATTAGTTAAAAGATTAAACAAAGAAAAAGTTATGTGTAAATTAGACATTTATGGGCAATGTAAACCAGAATATTTAGATATTATTTCAAAGATGTTTGAAGATAATATTGTTTATTATGGAGAAATAAAACCAGACAATAAAACCGAATATGAAATTTTATCTCAATATGATATATTTCTTTTTCCAACTGAATACCCTGGAGAATGTTTGCCAGGAGCTTTGATTGATTGTTATATTGCTGGACTTGCCGTAATTGCATCAAATTGGAAATATGCAAATGAGTATATAGAAAATGGTAAAAATGGGTTTATATTTGAATACAACAATTATGAAGATATGTATAACAAAACAATAAAACTTATTAAAGATAATAAGTTAGAAGGATTTAAAAATAAATCAAAAGAATTATCTAGAAAATATTATTTGGATAATTTGCTTAAAAAATTTAAAAAAGAATTATTGGAGGAAGACAATGAGAATACTTAAATTGCTAAAAAGATGGTTAAATATGTTAACCGGAAAAAGTTCTTTTCATGTTAAACAAGGTGTTGGTAATTTCTATTCAAAAACTGAAATTAAAGGATATTATAATGATTTAACAAATAAAGTTTCAGATAAAACCTTTTTAGATGAAAATGGAATTCCAATAAATACTACAATAGCAAATATTGATGCGCATTTTCCTATTTCTATATTTCAATATGGACTTGGGTTATATGACTTGTATTTAGCAACAAATAAAAAGGAATATTTTGAAAAATTCCTAATAATAGCAGATTGGGCTATAGAAAACATAGAAGAAAATGGAATGTGGGATTGTATGGGTAGACTAGGGGATCAAGCGCATTTTACTCAATCATCAATGTGTCAGAGCGAAGGAGTATCAGTCTTGCTAAGAGCTTATATCCAAACTAATCAATCCAAATATCTTGAAACATCAACTAAAGCTGTTAACTTTATGATTAAAGATGTAAATAATGGTGGGACTACACTTTATAAAGGTGAAGATATAATTTTTCAAGAGTATGTTTCAAAATATGAATTGTCAGTATTGAATGGTTGGATTTTTTCAATATTTGGATTGTTTGATTATACACTAATTAGTAATGATAAAAAGTATAAAATAATTTTGAAAGACACTTTATGTTCATTGAAAAAGCAAATAAAAAATTATGATAGAAAATTTTGGTCAAATTATGACTTAAAAGGTACAATTGCGAGCCCAGCATATCATGACTTGCATATTTGTCAATTAAAGTTATTATATGATTTGTTTGGGATAGAAGAATTTAAAATATATGCAGAGAAATGGGAAAAATACCAAAATAATAAAATTTCTCAGTTTTTATCTATGATTATAAAATTAAAGCAGAAGATATTAAAAAACAACTATTATGATATTAATACTAGTTTAGTAAGATAGGAGAAAACAATTATGGAAAGAATAGAAATGTTTGTTATTACACATAGAGACTTGTTTTTGAAAATTCCAAATAATTATAAAATTATTGGAGTAGGTGACTATGGGAAAAAAAATGCAAATACTATATTATCTGATTCTACAGGAGATAATATTGCCCAAAAAAATCCGAATTATTGTGAGTTGACTGCTATATATTGGCTTTGGAAAAATTATAATTTACCTAAATATGTTGGTATTTGTCACTATAGAAGATATTTTGTTGAAGGCTTTTTTTCAAAAATATGTTTGACGGATAAAATTGAGAAAGTAATGCAAGATTATGATGTAATATTACCTCATAAAGTTAAAGAAAATCCAGATGTATGGCAATATTTTGCTAATAGTATAAGTGGTAGAGAAAAAGATTTAATTTCTCTTGAAAAATTAATTAGAGAAAGTTATCCAGAATATATTGATTCGTTTGAAAAAACTATGCATTCAAAAGCAATTAGCTTTTGTAATATGTCTATAATGTGTAAAGAAGATTTTTGTAATTATTGTTCGTGGTTATTTGAACTTTTAGAAAAATATGAAAAGTTAGTTGATTTAACTGATTATACAAAGCAAGAGCAAAGAATATATGGATTTATGTCTGAGTTTTTATTAAATGTGTGGGTTGATAAAAATAATAAAAAGGTCAAATATATTAATTCAATGTTATTTACTGAAAATAAATTTAAGAATTTTTTGAAAAAAATCAAGATAAATTTAATGAATATTATTAGAGGTGAATAATGTTAAAAACAAGTAAATTGATTTCATTTTTAGAATATGCATTGTGTACTATGTTGATTTTGAGCTGTAGAACTGTATTTGTCCATAATGTTAATAGCAACATTACAGATTTAATTAATGTTTTAATTATAGGTATTTTAACAGTGTTAATTTTAATTAGAAGTAACTTAAAATTAAATATAAAGAGAATTGCTTATATATTATTATTGATGAGTTATTTTTTTATTTTTATAATTTTTGATGTAAGAAGTCATTATATTTCTTTTGTTAAGATTTTTTTAGTTATTCTGCCGCTGTTTTTACTATATTTTTCTCTTTTAGGAAAAACCAAAGTGAAGGATTTTCTTAAGAAATATGCAAACATAGTTTACATTCTAGCAATATGTTCTCTGTTTTTTTACTTAATTGGAAGTTGTTTACATTTTATTAATACAAATATGTCTTTAATTATGGAATGGGGAGTAATAAAAAAAATAAACGGATATTATTTTTTACATTTTGATACACAGTCAACTGTATTTTTTGGGAAAACTATTTTAAGAAATACTGGAATATTTGTTGAAGGTCCACAGTATGCGTTGCAATTAATTTGTGCATATGTATTTACTTTGTTTGATAACAAAAAAATAATAAATAGATTAAGTGTAATTTATTTTGTTACATTGTGTTCTACGTTATCAATTACTGGTATAGTAATATTTATAGTAGTGACGTTTTATAAATATTTAAAAAAAAATAATAATAAAATAAAAGTAATATTCATACCTGTAATATTAATTGTATGCATATTTGTAACATTTAATTTAATTATAGATAAGTCAGAAACAAATTCTTATAAAATAAGAGAAGATGATATGCGAGTTGCTATGATTTCATTAAAAAATAATCCATTGTTTGGCGATGGTTATATGAATAATGATATTGCTGTCTCAAATATGAGTGATTTTAGATCTTATAATACGGGATTATCAAGTGCTTTTATTATAGTATTAATACATGGCGGAATTTATTTAAGCATAATATATCTTGCACCAATGATAGTAATAACGTTAAAATCACATAAATATAAAAATTATTTTGTTTTTGTAATTGGTATTTTACAAATTTTATTGTATTTAACAACTGGCTTTCAATATACCAATTTTATGATGATGTTGATTGCTTTTGATTTAGATTATATTCTTAAAATAGAAAATGGAGAAAAAAATGAAAAAATATGATTATGTTGTAGTTGGTTCTGGCTTGTTTGGAGCCACTTTTGCGAATCTTGCAAAAAAAGATGAAAAAAAAGTATTAGTTATAGAAAAAAGAAATCATATAGCTGGAAATATTTATACAGAAGAATTAGAAGGAATTCAAGTTCATAAATATGGAGCTCATATTTTTCACACTGATTATAAAGAAATATGGGATTTTGTAAATTTATTTGCCGAATTTAATAGATATACTAATTCACCAATAGCAAGAATTGGTAATGAGATTTATAATCTGCCATTTAATATGAACACTTTTTCTAAGATATGGGATGATGTGTTTACGCCAGAAGATGCTCTAAAACACATTAATGAAGAAAGGAAAGAAATAATCGCAGAGCCGAAAAATTTAGAAGAGCAAGCAATTTCATTAGTAGGGAGAACTATTTATGAAAAATTAATTAAAGGTTATACAGAAAAACAATGGAATAGAGATTGTAAAGATTTACCATCATTTATTATTAAAAGATTACCGGTAAGACTTATATATGATAACAATTATTTTAATGATAGATATCAAGGTATTCCAATTGGCGGGTATACTAAATTGGTGGAAAATATGCTAAAAGGAATCGAAGTTAAACTAAATGCTAATTTCTTTGATAACATTGATTATTATAAATCGATAGCAGATAAAATAGTTTATACGGGGCCAATTGATGAATATTTTAATTATTCATTAGGAAAATTAGAGTGGAGAAGTTTAAAATTTGATACAAAAATTTTAAATGAAATAAATCATCAAGGGAATGCTGTAGTAAACTATACTGGACGTGAAGTTGACTATACTAGAGTAATTGAACATAAGCATTTTGAATTTGATACTACTAGTCTAAAAACTATTATTACATATGAGTATCCAGCTGATTACGAAGAAGGTATGGAAAAGTATTATACAATAAACGATGACAAAAATAATTATCTCGCTGATGAATATAGGAAGTTAGCAGCCAAAGAAGAGAATGTAATATTTGGTGGTCGACTTGCAGAATATAAATATTATGATATGGATGATGTTATTAAATCTGCGAAGGAGAGTTATAAAAATGTGTGAAAAAAAAGGACGCGAAGATTGGCTTGACTTATGTAAAATTATATCAACATTATTAGTCATATTATTACACACAATTAATATTGGAATTATGACCAACAAAAGGAATTTCGCCTTATTATTTTATAATATAGGAGTGTTTGCTGTCCCATTGTTTTTTATGGCTAATGGATACTTACAATTAGGTAGAATGAAAAATTACAAATATGCTTTAAAAAAAATTATTAATATACTGTTTGTTTGCTTTATGTGGAATATTCCAATTTTTTTGGCACAAATTTTAATAAAAAAAGAGACATCAAATATTTTTATAAATATATTGAATAATTTTGTGCGAGATGGATTTTTCTTTCAATTTTGGTTTTTAGGAGCATTGATTTTAATTTATTTATTTTTACCTTTATTACAAAAAATATTTAATACAAAAAAAATATATAAATATATTACGCTTTTTTTATTCATTTGTTGTATAAGTATAGATTTTATTAATATTTTAAATTGCCAATTTGGACATGAAATAATAAAAAATAAGATATCTCAAATTTTTAGATTATGGACATGGTTATTTTATTTTTTTGTTGGTGGATTAGTAAAAAAAGATAATCCATTGAAAAAAACAGATAAAAAAAAGTTAATTACCATAACATTAGTTATGCTTATGATATCAATATTATATGAGTATTTTTTTGCATATATTTTATATTCTGATATGTATGCCGAAAATTTTTATGATAGTTTACTAATTTGTACTACTACTTTTTTACTATTTAATTTATTTAAAAGAATGAATGTTAAGAGTAGATATATTACTTTTTTTGGGTCTTTAATGATGGGGGTTTATATTATTCATCCTACATTAATAAGAATATTAAGAAAAATAGGGGTAATGAATAATGATTATTTTAATATAATATGGGCTTTAATAATTTTTTTGATTAGTATATTTATTTCATATATTATTTCTAAAATTCCCGTTGTAAAAAAGGCAATAAAAATATAAGGTGGTGTTTATGAATAAAACAAGCATTAAAAAAAATTATTTATATAATTTGTCTTATCAAATATTAGCAATTATTTTACCATTAATAACAACTCCTTATTTATCAAGAGTATTAGGGGCAGAAAATATTGGAATATATAGTTATAGTCTATCTATAACTACTTACTTTATTCTTTTTGGTTCTCTTGGCGTTGCAATGTATGGCCAAAGGGAAATTGCTTACATTCAAGATAGTATAAAAAAAAGAAGCAAAGTCTTTTTTGAAATAATACTCATAAGAAGTATAACACTAGGTATTTCACTATTATTATTTTATTTTACTTTTTGTTTAAACGGTCAATATAGTGTGTATTATAAAATATTAATTTTAGAAATTATTGCACACGCAATAGATATAAGCTGGTATTTTCAAGGATTAGAGGAATTTAAAAAAACAGTAATTAGAAATACTATTATTAAATTGATAAGTGTATTATGTATATTTACTTTAGTAAAAACATCTAATGATTTAAATAGGTATTTTATTATTTATGTTTTATCTACTTTTTTTGGTAATTTATCTTTATGGATATATTTACCAAAATATATAAAAAAAACAAACATTAAAGATTTAAATATAATTAGACATATTAGACCAATCTTAATGTTATTTATTCCACAAATAGCAACACAAATATATACGGTATTAGATAAAACTATGATTGGTGCTATTATTGCAGATAAGGCTGAGGTTGGATATTATGAACAAGCACAAAAGATTATTAAATTATTATTGACTATTGCTACATCATTAGGAACTGTAATGATGCCTAGGATTGCATCAACATTTGCAAGTGGAAATAAACAAAAAGTAAGAGAATATATGAATAATTCATTTACTTTTATTATTATGTTAGTACTTCCATTAATGTTTGGAATAATTAGCATTTCAAATAACTTTGTTCCTTTGTTCTATGGAGCTGGTTATGGAAAAGTTACTCCTCTATTATGCATACTCAGTCCAATTGTTGTATTAATTGGGTTGAGTAATGTAACGGGTACGCAGTTTTTGCTGCCAACAAAACAACAAAATAAATATACATTATCTGTTATAATTGGAGCAATTGTTAATTTTACATTAAATTTAATTTTAATAAAAAAATTTGCTAGTATTGGTGCTTCAATTGCAACAGTTATAGCAGAACTCTCAGTTACAATAACTCAATTTATCTTAATTCGAAAAGAAGTACAAGCTTTAGAAGTTTTCAAGAAATCTTATAAATATATGATTGCAGCGATTATTATGTTTATTTGTAGTAATTTTATTGATTGTTTGATTTCAAGCAATTTATTATCAATATTTTTACAAACAAGCATTTCTATAATTATTTATTTTGGTGTGTTATTTTTATTAAAAGACAAAATGATATTAGAAGGATTAATAATATTAAAAGAAAAATTTAGAAAGAAGGATTTAAATTGAAAATAGCAGTAGCAGGAACAGGTTATGTAGGGTTATCATTGGCAACTTTGTTAAGTAAAAACAATGAGGTAATTGCATTAGATATTGTTCCTGAAAAAGTAGAAAAAATAAATAATCGAATTTCTCCAATTCATGATGAATATATTGAAAAATATTTTAAAGAAGAAAAATTGAATTTGAGAGCAACTTTAGATTATCAAGAAGCGTTTAAAAATGCAGAGTTTATTATTATAAGTACGCCAACAAATTATGATGATGAAAAAAATTACTTTGACACTTCATCTGTGGAGGATATAATAAAAAAAGTAATTAGTATGAATCTCAATACTACAATGATAATAAAATCCACAATACCAGTTGGATTTGTTGAAAAAATGAAAAAGAAATATGAGATTGAAAACATTTTATTTTCTCCAGAATTCTTGCGTGAAGGTAAAGCTTTATATGACAATTTATACCCATCTAGAATTATTGTAGGGGAAAAAAGTAAGCGCGCAGAAAAATTTGCAAATTTATTATTGGATGCATCTTTAAAAAAAGATGTCGTTGTAAAATATATGAATTCAACAGAAGCAGAAGCAGTTAAATTGTTTGCAAATACATATTTAGCATTACGTGTTTCTTATTTTAATGAATTAGATACATATGCAGAGTTGAATGGCTTAAACTCTAAAGATATTATTGAAGGGGTATGTTTAGATCCGCGTATTGGAACTCACTATAATAATCCTTCATTTGGATATGGAGGATATTGTTTGCCTAAAGATACAAAACAATTAAAAGCTAATTACAAGGATGTACCCGAAAATTTAATTAGTGCTATTGTACAAAGTAATAGTACGAGAAAACAACATATTGCACAAATGATAATCAATAAAAATCCACAAGTAGTAGGAGTTTATAGATTGACAATGAAAAGTGATTCCGATAATTTTAGAGCTAGTGCTATACAAGGTGTTATGAATATAATAAAAAATATGGGGATTGAAATAATTATATATGAGCCGACATTGAGGGATTCTTATTTTATGGGAAATAGAGTAATAACGGATTTTGAAGAATTTACAACACTAGCAGATGTTATTTTAGTAAATAGAGTAGATGAAAAAATAATGTCTGTCAAAGACAAAATATACACAAGAGATATTTTTTCTAGAGATTAATAAATATTATAGGAGTGAGAAGGTATGGCAAAAATAATCTATAGTATTTTATTAATATTGACACTTATAACAATATTTTTGTTTTCATCACAAAATGGTAGTCAATCTTTAGGACTTACTATGAAAGGAATTAATAAAGTAACAAATGCTAATATCGAAAAAAAAGAAGAGGCAAGACCTGGTGTTCCTAAAAAAGAAGAAGAAAAGACATTTGTTGATCGTGTAATTGTTTTTGTTAGAAAATCAGCTCATTTTATAGAGTATATGATATTGGGTGTTATTCTAATGCTTTTATTAAATAGTTTTCATATTAATATGAAATATGCAATTATGGTTTCTATTTCATTTTGCTTTCTTTATGCATGTACCGATGAAATACACCAATTATTTGTTGTGGGAAGAACAGGACGATTTACAGATGTCTTAATAGATACTTGTGGTAGTTTTACAGGAATTATGTTATCATATATAATAGGTAGAATAGGAAGAGGGAGAAAAGATGGCAGAAAAAAAGAAAAATAATAAATATGTAAAGATAATTACTAGAATAATTGGCTTATTATCCGTTATAATTTCAATTATTTTTATTGGAATGATGTTTTATTCTAATATTATCCCAAATAAATTTTTATATCCAGCAATGATCTTTATTTTAATATTTACAATTTTGTGTACAATATTAATATTTAAAAATAAAGCTAAAATAGTTTTATCAGTGATATTATTAATCACTTCTAGTTTATGTTTATTAGGAAGTAATTATTTCTATCAAACAATTCATTTTATGGATGTGATTAATAATCAAACTGAGGAAACAGATTTATATTATGTAGTAGTATTAAAGCAAAGTAAATATAAAAATATAGATGATATTGAAAATCAAGAAATGGGAATGATGGAAAGTCAAGATGATAATTTTAATAAAGCATTAGAAAGACTTCATGTATCTACAAAAGAAAAAAATTATCAAGATCCACTTCAGTTAGCAAATGATTTATTAAATCAAAAGATTGAAGTTATTTTTGTGAAAAATATATTTAAAGATTTATATGATGATGAAGTAAAAAACTTTAAAGAAAATACAAAAATACTATATGAAGTTTCTGTTAAAACAACAAAGGAAAATATTAGTAAAAAAGTGGATATGACAAAAGAACCATTTAGTTTATATATTAGTGGAATTGATGTGTATGGGGATATGATGACGAAATCACAAAGTGATGTAAATATTATTATGACAGTAAATCCTAATACACATGAAATTCTTTTGACTTCTATTCCAAGAGATTATTATGTTCAATTACATGGAACTACTGGCCGAAAAGATAAATTAACACATGCAGCTTATTATGGAATTAATATGTCTGTTACAACCTTAGAAGATTTATTAAATACTAAAATTAATCATTATTTTAGAGTAAATTTTGATGCAGTCATTAAAGTAGTAGATGCAATTGGAGGAATTGATGTATATTCCGATAAAGCTTTTCGTTCAACAACAATGAGTAGCATCTATATTAATGAAGGATGGAATCATTTAAATGGAAAAGAAGCATTAGCATTTTCAAGAGAAAGAAAATCTTATGCAACAGGAGATAGACATAGAGGAGAAAATCAACAAAATGTGATTAAAGCAATGGTGAATAAAGTAACTTCATCTCCAGCTTTACTTACAAATTATAATGAAATTATGAATATTTTAATTGGATCTTTTCAAACAGATATTGAAACAAAAGAGATGTCTGACTTAATTAAATTCCAATTAGATAAGATGCCTTCTTGGAATATTAAAACTTATAATTTAAATGGAACTGATTCAGAGAATTTAACTTATTCATTAGGTAGTTTAGTTAGATATGTTATGGAGCCAGATATGAAAACTGTAGAACAAGGAAGTAAATATATTAATGGAATGTTAGAAGGTAAGACATTTAAAGAATTAGGATTATAATAGGAGGAAATAAGATGGAAGAAATAGATATTAGCGAGGTATTGCTTTACTTTAAAAGTAAAGTAGCTCTTATCATAGGAATTACATTATTGATTGTAATTTTAGGTAATTTATATGCAATGTTTTTAAGAGTACCAGTATATAAATCATCTTCGACAATTGTTATCGCATCAAATGACACTAATTCTGCGAATATGCAAGCAGATATTACAGTCAATCAAAAATTAGTAGGAACTTATAAAGAAATTGTAACAAGTAGAAGTGTTGTAGAACAAGTAATTAAAGATTTAGATTTAAAATATAGTTATGAAGAATTATCTAGTAATATTTTAGTTGCAGCAGTACAAAATACAGAAGTTCTTAAAATATCTGTATTAGATAAAAATGCTGAACTTGCACCAAAAATTACTAGTATGTTATCTGAAGTTTTTAAAGAAGAAGTAATGGAAATTTATAATTTAAAAAATGTCAAAGTATTAGATAGTGCATCTACTCCTACAGGAGCAGATAATGTTAATTTTGTAAAAGATGAAATTATTTACTTTGGCTTAGGAATGATTGCTTCATTTATGTTAGTATTTATTATGTTCTATTTTGATAAAAATATTAGAAGTGTAGAACAAGTAGAAAGTCGTTTAGGACTTCCTATTTTAGGAACAATTCCTGTATATGGAGGTAAAAAATGAAAAGTGAATTAATTGTTAATACAAGACCAAAATCTAACATAAGTGAGAATATTAGAACGATTAGAACAAATCTACAATTCTCAACTGCTTCTTCAAAAATGCAAACGATTTTATTATCTAGTGCTATTTCAGGAGAAGGGAAAAGTTTTATTGCTGCCAATTTAGCAACAGCTTTTGCCCAAACAGATAAAAAGGTATTGTTGATTGATGCAGATTTAAGAAGAGGCCGAGTGCATGAAATATTTAAAATGAAAGCTACAAAAGGATTATCTAATTTATTGTTAGAACAAGATATAAATGAATTAAAACATTATGTTAGGAAAAGTAATGTTGATAATTTATATTTAATTCCAAGGGGGACCATCCCGCCTAATCCTTCAGAGTTATTAAATTCTGATAAGATGAAGAAATTATTTCATTCTTTAGAAAAAATATTTGATTATATTATTATAGATGGAGTGCCCACTATTGGTCTTCCAGATGCTTTAATTTTATCAAAATATGCTGATGCTATCATGTTAGTATGTTCTATCAAACATACACCAATGACTGCTTTAATTAATGCAAAACAAGCATTCGAAAGAATAGGTGTACCTGTTACAGGGGTTGTTGTAAATAAAGTTCCAAATATTAAAAGTAATTATTATTCAGCTTATTATGAATAATCAAATGATAGATGTTCATAGCCATGTTTTATATGGTATTGATGATGGAAGTAAAACAAAAGAAGAAAGTTTAGAAATACTAAAAAAATTAAGAACACTTGGTTTTACTTCTGTTGTAGCAACCCCACATTATATTGAAGGTAGTGCTTATCAAGCAAATCATGAAACGAAAAAAAATATTATGGATGATCTTTTTCAAGACATAAAATTAAGAGAGGATTTACCTAATCTTTATCTTGGTAATGAAATCTATATATTTCATGAAATTGAAGAGGCGATAAAAAATAATAAAATTGAAACAATGAATCATTCTCGTTATTTATTAATTGAATTTTCATTTACGACACAACCATTAAATTTAGAAGAATTTATATTTGACTTAAGAAAAAAAGGTTTTGTTCCCATTATTGCCCATCCAGAAAGATATCAATATGTCCAAAAAAATCCAGAAATAGTAAGAAATTGGATTAAAACAGGAGCTTTACTTCAAGGCAATTATGGTAGTATGAGTGGTATATATGGAAGTGCTGCAAAAGATATATTTCAGTATTTAATATATAATGGTTATTATCAGTTTTTAGGAACAGATATGCATAGAAGTGAGAGTTCTTTTTATGATAAATTTCATGAAATAAAAGAAAAAATAATAAAGCTAATTGGAAATCAAGAATTTCAAAAAATTTCATTTGATAATCCTAAAAAAATGCTTACCAATGAAGAAATAGAAGTTACAATTCCTATTCATCCTAAAAAAATCAAAAAACCAAAAAATTTATTATCAGTTTTTAGAAAAGATTAATTTAATTAATCTTTTCAGACTGTTGACAAAGTAAAATTATTGTTAATAGTCTTTTTATTTTAAAAAAAGTATAGTATAATGAAAATGTAAGGATGCTTTATTTTAACCAAATTACGAAGCTTACAATCCTTACTTTTTTTATGGAAAAATGATATAATATAAGTGGTTAAAATAAAGAAAGTAAGTGATAAAATGATAACTATAAATAAAAATATTCAAAGTGAAATCTTAATGACTACTATGGAAGAGCTTGTCCCTGCAGACAGTTTATTCCGAAAAATAGATAGATACATTGATTTCACTTTTATTTATGATGAAGTAAGAGATTTATATTGTGAAAATAATGGTAGACCTAGTATTGATCCAGTAGTTTTATTTAAACTTATTTTTATTCAGGCATTAGATGGAATTAAATCAATGAGAAAAACTTGTGAAAAAATAAAAGTAGATGCAGAATATAGATGGTTTTTAGGAATACCATTTGGACAAGAAACACCTCACTTTTCAACATTTAGTAAAAATTATGAAAGAAGATTTAAAGGAACAAATATATTTGAAAAAATATTTATAAATATTGTAATGCAAGCTCAAAAATATGGAATGTTAGATGATGAATTTTTTATGGATTCAACACACAGAAAAGCGAATGCAAACAAAAATAAATATGAAGATAAATTAATAAAGCAAATAAAAAAGAGGAAATTAGATTTAGAGAAAGAAATCAATGAAGAGAGAACAAGAATTGGAAAAAAACCATTTGAATTCAAAGATGAAATTGAAAAGAAACATATTAAAGTAAGTACAACAGATCCAGAAAGTGGATATTATCATCGAGATAATAAAGAAAAAGGATTTATGTATTTAGAACATAGAACAGTAAATGGAAAATGTAATATAATAACAGATGCATATGTTACCAGAGGAAATATACATGATTCGGTAGTTTGTACAGAACGGTTAAAATATCAAAGAGAAAAATTAAAATTAGGTATCAATAAGATAGGATTGGACTCAGGATATGATACATACGAAATCAAAAAATATTTTGAAGATAATAATATTTTTGGTATACATTAAATTTAAAAAGATTTCACCAAGTGGTTTTAAAACATTCGCATCTTCTTTCAAAATAATCCCTAAAATACATCCGATGATAATAGAACATAATAAAATAATAGGAAATAGATAGGGTCTTAATTTCTTCATAATAACCTCCTTACAAAATTATATGTGAAGGATGTAGAAATTTGACACAAATTAACTTTTATGTTAGGATATCCGCAATTAAAGGGGGAGAGAAGAATGCAATTTAAAAGTAGTGTATCAAAAGAAGAATATTTAAAAAGAATCAATGGGGAGAATGTTTCAAAGAAACAAGAAACATCTGAAGAAATCAAAAAAGAAAAGCAAAGTGATCAATTCGATTGGGATGGCTTGTTTCAAAGTTTAAACACAGAGAAAGATAATTCGAAAGAGCAATGTGTGATAGATGCAGATTATAAAGAAACAGAAATCGCAAACGAAACGAAAGATACGGAAACTGTTCAAGAGGAAGAAAAAACAGTACCAGAAGAAAATCGTCTAGGGCGTTTCGCAAAACAAATTTTTTCTACAAAACATGGAAAAGTTACAGTATATGCTGATGATTTAGTAGAAAAACATTACGATGGTAAGAGAGGGGCAAAAAGAACATTTGCACTTGCAGTTGGGTCCCTTGCTACTTTCTTATTTATTTCTACTGATTGGATTAGAGCACTTTCATTTATTTCTACTTGTGGAAGTACTTATCGCTTATTAAAAAAATATGAGATGGTAGATAGAGACAATACATGTGATATGTTAAATTATGTAGTGCAACATGAAAATCAAAAGAAATTAACAAGATAGTCAAATGATTATCTTGTTTTTTTTTTATTTTTTGGGGACATATTTCTAATATCAGGATACAACAGATGTAATGCAATCGATTGTAGGTAATGCTTTAAAACCAAACTCAAGAGGCATTGAAAACATTACCAATTGTACTAGAAATAGATACGCAAAATAACGTGTATTCGTATTATCAGTTAAAAGAGTAGCTCTTGCATTGGAATTATAAAACATTTGATTTTAAATATATGATATAATACTGAATAGGTGATATTATAGGGAACGAGTTGGTAGTAGGGATATGAACGAAAGATGGGAGACAGTCCAAGAATTATATAAAAAGTTTGGTATAAATACTTCTTTTTATACTTGAAATGGAATTGATCGTGATCCGCGGTCAGCATACCAAGATGTTTTGTCATAACTAGAGTCATTAGTAAAGAAGAAAAAAATAATAGGAAAGATCAAGAAATTTTTGTCAATTTTTTGATGAGATGAGTAAAGGATTGGATATCTATTTTCAAGAAGAAAATTGTAAAATATTATAAGAAAGAGGGAGAAAAATAATGAAATTTTATGAAATACTAGTTGAAAAGGGAAAAGAAGAAGGCATCATTAAAAACGTTGTAGGAGCAATTATAGTGAGTGAAAATAATGAAGTTTTAATAATGTCTAGAAAAGAAGATGACTTTATGGGCGGTATTGATGAACTTCCAAGTGGTAATATGGAAAGTGGTGAAACGATATATGAATCATTAATTAGAGAGGTAAAAGAAGAAACGAATCTTGATATAGAAAAAGTTACTTCATACATAAATAGTTTTGATTATGTTTCAGGAAGTGGTAAAAAGGCTAGACAGTTTAATTTTGCTGTAACGGTAAAGTCAACAGACACTATAAAGTTAACAGAGCATGATAGTTATAAATGGTTATCTATAGATGAGGCACGAAAGAATGCCAAAATAACGGATGAGGTAAAATTTGCATTAGAAATATATTACTTTAATTTTATTCAAGAAAAAATTCAATAAGTGGTTTTAAGATATTGGCATTTATGGACACATTTTTTCGTTCTCGCATATATTATGGTGAGGGGTGATATTGTGGCCACATATAAAGAAATTGTAACGAAAGCTGTCATAGGAAAAGGAAAGAAATATTTTAAGAATAGTTATTCTTTAAAACCAGCAGATAGACCTTCTAATGTGCTTGGCTGTTGGGTAATTAATCATCAATTTAAAGGATATAAATCAGGAGAAAATGTCGGTGTTGATGGTTCTTTTGATGTCAATATATGGTATTCTTATGAAAATGACAGTAAAACAACAGTTGTCAATAAAAAAATTGAATATAATGAAGCATTTCATGTAAAGACAAAAGAAAATACAAGTTTAACAGGAGATACAGATATTATTGTAAGGTCTTTAAAACAACCATCTTGTAGTAATGTTCAAATCGATAATGAAGGTATGATTCATTTTGATATTGAAAAAGAATTAGGGGTGGAACTTGTAGGAGAAACAAAAGTAAAGATTGCAATTGAAGATGATGAAGAACCATGGGAAGAATTAGATGATGAACCAACCGAAGAAGTGATGCAAGATATCGACAATCAGGTAAATGAAAATTATATTGATGAAAACACCAATGCATAATTGGTGTTTTTTTGTATATATTGTACTGTTAACCAAAAATAGTTGACAACAATAAAAGATTATGTTAGAATGTTTACAGATTGGAGGGAGTACTATGGCAGTTAAATTAAGATTAAAGAGAATGGGTGCTAAGAAAAAACCATTTTATCGTGTTGTAATAGCAGATTCTAGAGCAAAAAGAGATGGAAAAGTTATTGCTGAAGTTGGAACTTATAATCCATTAAAAAATCCTGCTGAAATTAAATTAAATAAAGAAGAAATCATGAAATGGTTAAGTAATGGAGCAGAACCTACTGATACTGTAAGAAGCATCTTAAGTAAAGAAGGAATTTTAAAAGAATTCCACGAATCAAAAGCAAAGAAAGCAAACTAATTTGGATTTCGTACCACTTACTGAATTTTTAGTAAAATCAGTTGTAAAAGAACCAGATATGGTTCGTGTAAAAGCTTTTGATGACGAAGAAAATAAAGTTGTAATCGAAGTATTAGTAAGTCAAGAAGATATGGGGCGTGTCATTGGAAAAAAAGGAGCAATTGCAAATGCAATTCGCACCATTGTACAAGCTTCTAGCTATATTCATGATAATCAATTCGTAACGATTAATATTGATTCTTTTTAAATGAGTTAGGTTTTCCTAACTCGTTTTTAAAATAGTATGGTAAAATAGAAATAGAATGAGAAAGGAAAATGAAATGAAAAAAGGAACAAAAAAAGAAAAACAAAAAATTGAAAATGCACGATCTATGAAATTTGCTTTTTTGACAATTGTCATTATTTTTGTGTTGTATTTTTTTATTCCCGAAGAACAGCAACAAGAACTACAAGAAGTACTTCCATCTGTTCATAAGACAGAAACAATTACATTAACAGATGACTTAAAAGAAGAGTATGAAACTTGGATGAAATCGATGCAAACTAGTTTGGGAGCAATTACAACTACTACAATGAGAGATGTAACGGATAGTAATAAGCTAAAATTTATTATCATTCATTTAAAAAACAATGATAGTTCGAAAACGACGACATTAGAGAATCATCCAGAAATGACTTGTGTTGCAAAAGAAGAAGCAAAAAATCAACTTTCTCGTTATTTCGCAAATGCATTTTCCGATACTTCAATTCCTACATATGTCGAAGGAACAAGCTATCAAACACCATTTCAAACAGATACATCGTATTGTTATCAAATTACCGAAGATGATACAAGTATTACACTACCGACAACATTAAATAGTATGACATTAGATCAAACGACAAATCTTTATACCATTACATTTATGGATGATGGTGGAAGTACGATTTTAACGATGACTTTGAAACTACTCAATAATCAAAAATTAATACAAGGATTGTCTTATCTATAAAACGGATTCTCCGTTTTTTTTATAAAATTAGTTGAACGAATGTTCGCTGTTTGATATAATAAAATTACAACAACTGTAAATGATTCAAATATGATAGAATAAATAGAGAAAGGTGTGTTGCTATGACAAAGTTAATCCTTGCATCTAAAGAAGAAAAGCATCGTATTTTACTAAAAAAAGAACAAGAAAATAGATTAGAAGATTTTAAATTTATCTCTATATCTGATTTGATAGAGATGTTTTATGGTACTTACCATGAAGCATATTTATTAGAAATGCAAAAAAGAGGATATTTACCAAGTGTTGCCAATGATTTAAAAGAAATTTTATGGCATGTTAAAGATTCTAAAGTTACAAAAGTAAAACAACTATATCGATTAAAACAGGAATTATTAGAACATAAAATCATGATTCCATCCACATATCAGAAAGCTTATTTAAAAAAACAAGAGTTATTGATTTGTGGAGAAATGAAATATCAAATACCAACTCATATGTTACAAGATTTAGAACAAGAACAAGTATCTATCACATATCAAGAAGAGCATATTGCAACGATACCGATTCACTATACAGAATTTTCGGATGTTAGAGATGAAATCAGTGCTATTTGTTTTGAGATTTTAAAGAAATATAAAGCACAAATTCCACTTGATCAGATACATATTTGTAATGTTTCTACTGATTATTTAGGATTTTGTATTCATTTATTAGAATTATTTCAAATTCCATATTCAGTAAAAGAACAAGTATCTATTTATTCATTGTCATTGATTCAAGAGTTTTTAAAAAGAATTGAAGTATTGGAAGGCAGCCATAAACAATTAGAAGATATTATATCATCCATTATTGTAAAAAATGAAGTAGAACAAAATGCACTAGAAAAACTTGCTAATGTATATGGAAAATATAGACATTGTGATACATCGATTCAAGATTTTTTACCTGTTTTAGTCTATGAATTAAAACATGTTTATTTGAATCCTGTCCGTGAAAAAAATGCAGTAACGATTGATACTTCTTTAGAAAATTATGGAATAAATGATTTTTATTTTATTGTCAATTTTAATCAAGAAACGATGCCACCAGTATCTCTTGATCTAGATTATATTAATGATGAAGAAAAAAGAATGATTGGCATGATGGATACAACAACGAAAAATGAACGTAATAAACAAAAAGTAATTTCTTATTTTTTGAGACAAGAGAATATTTGGATTGGTTATGCAAAAGGAAGTTCTTTTTCTAATTTTGAACGTTCTCCTTTATTAGAAGAAATAGAACAACAAAGACAGGTAGAAAGAAATATTGGTGAAGAGATATATCAAAATCAAGCATATAATCGCTATTTATTAGCTTGTAGTTTAGATACTTATTATAAATATCAAGAAAAAAATCAAGATTTTCACAAATTGTTTAAACACACCTTTATTGATGATTATCAGTCTTATCAAAATCAATATCAGGGGATCAATGAAACATATTTAAAAGAGTATTTAAAAGGAGAAATGACATTATCTTATTCTTCGATGGATACTTTCTTTCACTGTCCTTTCCGTTTTTATTTAAAACATATTTTAAAAGTCCCAGAAAAACAGACAAGTAAAGCAACAATCATCGGAACGTTTTTTCACGAAGTATTATCTAAACTGTATCAAGAAGAAGAGATTGATACTTGTATTGAGGCTTCTATTCATGAGATTGAAGCAATTACAAAAGAAGAACAATTTTATCTAGAAAAATATAAAAAAGAATTAAAAGAAATTTGTATTTATTTAAAGAAAGAATTAGAGCGTACTGAGTTTGATGCAAAGTATTTTGAAAAGGAATTTGTAATAGATTTGGATGAAAATATAAAAATTCGTTTTATGGGTGTTATTGATAAAATTATGACTTTTGAAGATGAAGAAAATACTTATGTAATTGTGATTGATTATAAAACTGGAAATACAAAATTAGATTATAATAAAGTAATTTATGGGTTAGATATGCAATTACTGGTTTATTTATACTTTTTAAAACACCATCCAATATTTACAGAAATGAAAGTAGCAGGATTTTACTTACAACATATCCTACCAGCTGTTATGAACTATGATGAAAAGAAGAGTTATGCATTGCAAAGAGAACAGTTTTATCAATTAGATGGATATACGAGAAATCAAATTTCATTACTACATCATTTAGATCAAAACTATTTAGATGGTGGAATGGTAAGAAGTTTACGTGTGACCAAAAACAATACTTTTTATTCAACTGCTAAAGTGATCGATGATGAAACATTAAATAAATTATTAGAAATTGTCGATCAAAATATTCATACTGTCGTAAAAGCAATTCAACGTGCTGATTTTAAAATCGCACCAATCCAAATTGGCAATGAGAAAAAGGAAGATGCGACAGGTTGTATGTATTGTCAATATTATGATATTTGCTTTAAAAAAGCCAATGATTATAGAACAGTAAAGGAATATAAAAACTTAGAATTTTTAGATGTTTGAGAACCTATGTATAATCTTAATTTTAAAGTGTTCAAAGCTGAACATTTTAGACAACAAGTAGAAAATAAAGAATCATAGAAGAGGTGAAAACGATGAAACAAAAACCAGTAAACAGTACATGGACGGATGGACAATGGGATGCAATTGCTTCCAGAGATACTTCTATTTTAGTGAGTGCTGGAGCAGGAAGTGGTAAAACAGCTGTCTTAACAGAACGTATTTTAGAAATACTAAAAGAAGGACATTCTATTTTAGATTTAATTGTTTTGACCTTTACCAATGCTGCAGCCAAAGAAATGAAAGATCGTGTTAAAAAGAAATTATTAGAAGCCATACCAAATGGATATCCAGAATTACAAAAAGAATTACAATTATTGGATTTAGCAAGCATTTGTACATTTGATAGTTTTAGTTTAAATCTTGTTAAAAAATATCACTATCTTCTCGGAATTGAGAAAGATGTATCGATTGGTGATGGAATTTTAATTGAATCATTAAAACAAGTGAGTATAGATGAAACTTTCCAAGCGTTTTATGAACAAGATAATCCTGAATTTTTAAGGTTATTAGATACCTTTACTGTAAAAGATGATACAAAAATACGTAAGATTGTTCTAAATCTGGCCAATTCTTTTACAAGTCGTATTCACATCGAACAAGAGTTAGAGGATTGTTATCAAAAATGTAATCGTGAAGAGATTCAAAAACAGTTAGAGCAATATATTGAAGAAATTAAAAATCAAGTAAAAGAAGTAGTAGAAGAAATCAATCAAGATTTAGAAATTGCTCCTGATCCATTGTTACCGATATTAGAACAATTAAAAACAGAAATTGAACCATATCAAAATACATATGAGGAAATTGCTTCTGTCTTTCGAACGATAAAATTACCATCTTTACCACGTTCTAAAGAGATCGATGATGATATCAAAGATAAGATGAAAGAGATTTATCAAGATATCAAAAAACAGATTCAAGAAATTACAAGTCTTTGTGTTTATCCAGATCAGGAATCATACATCGAAGAAGTATTAAAAACAAAAGAGACAATTGGTATTTTAAAAGATATATTAAAAGTTTACTTCGAGAAATTATTGATGAAGAAAAAGAAACAAAATATATATGAATTTCACGACATTGGGCGTTTTGCCATTCAACTTTTAGAAGAACATGAAGATATTAGAACTTATTATCAGAGTCATATTTATGAGATTATGATTGACGAGTATCAAGATACCAATGATATTGGAACTTATTTTGTATCGATGATTGAAAATCATAATGTTTATACAGTAGGGGATGTAAAACAATCTATTTATCGTTTTAGAAATGCCAATCCTAACATATTTATGAATAAGTTTTATCGCTATCAAAAAAATGATGGAGGAAAATTAATTACACTTTCTAAAAATTTTCGTTCTAGAAAAGAAGTAGTTGATGCGATTAATTTTATTTTCCAAGCCGTGATGGATGAGAAAGTAGGGGGAGTTCATTATTTCAATCAAGAAGAAATGATTTTTGGAAATCTATCTTATGAGAAAGTGAAAGATAAGAATACAAATTATGAGATTGAAGTATTAGATTATGCTTATAAAGACAGTGAAGAAGCCAAACGATATCGCAAGGAAGAAATCGAAGCATTTATGATTGCCCAAGATATTAAAAAGCGAATTGCCAATCATGAAATGATTCAAGATAAAGGAAAACTTCGTCCAGTTACTTATTCTGACTTTGCTATTTTACAAGACCGTAAAACGAATTTTGATCTATATAAAACAATTTTTACTTATTTAGGCATTCCTATTACCATTCATAAAGAAGAAGCATTTTATGCGTCTGATGTTATTTATACGATCAAAAGTATCATTCAATTAATTGATTGTATAGTAAGAAGAAAAGATACCAAAGAAGCTGTTCTTCATCCTTTTCTATCCTTTTCTCGTTCTTTTTTAGGAGGAGTGAGTGATGATAGTATCTTTCGTTTGTTAAATCGCTCTAAACATGAGGGAAAAACGATATTTCAATGTATGCAAGAAGAAAGTGATTTTATGATCTTGCATGAGAAATTAAACTATCTTGCAAATTATTCTAAAACACATACGATATCTTCTTTGATGAGAGAGATTTATCACACATTTCAAATTTTTGATACAGTCATTCAATTAGGAGAAGTAGAGTTAAATAGTGATAAGTTGATATTTCTTTTAAATCTTTCTAAAACATTAGAACAAAATGGTTATGATTTAAAAAAATTTGCGACCTATTTTGAATTATTAGATACTAATACTTTAGATGTTAGTTTTGATGTAAAAAAAGAAAGTGATGTAGATGCTGTCAATCTAATGACGATTCATAAATCAAAAGGGTTAGAATTTCCAATTTGCTATTTTTCAGGACTTACAAAATTATTTTCAAAAGCAGATACTAAAGAACGTTTCTTATATCAAAAAGATTTTGGTATGATTGTCCCATATTTTGATGATGGAATTAGAGAAACATTCTATAAAAAATTATTTACATCTAAAAATGATCTAGATGATATTTCAGAAAAAATACGTGTTTTTTATGTTGCTCTTACTAGAGCCAAAGAAAAAATTATTCTAGTTGCTCCATTAAGTGATGCGAATGAGGTAAAACCTTTTGTCCAAATTGTCCCTAATCGCTTACGTAAACATTATAAGAGCTTATACGATATTGTTGTATCTGTTAAAGAATTACTAGCACCATATATAACACATGTTCCATTAGAACAATTAAATCTAACAAAAAAATATGACCAGAATCATTTTGAAGTTTTAGACATGAAAGTAGTTGAACCACTGACAAACCTACTGTCAATCAAAGAAGAAAAAGAAATACTAACACATTCTACATTTTCCCATAAACCAACTAAGATTTCTTTTGAAGATATGGATAAAATGGAAGTGGGTACAAAAATGCATAGTTATTTAGAAATGATGGATTTTCACAATCCTGAAGAAAGTCTGGCATTTTTAAATTTGAATACGTTTGAAGAAAAGAAAATAAGAGTACTATTACAAGTAGATTTTATGAAACATATCAATGATTATCAAGTATTTCATGAGTATGAATTTATTCATACCACTGATGATGGTGAAAGCAATGGAATTATCGATTTATTATTAGTTGGTGAAAAAGATGCGATTATCGTAGATTATAAATTAAAAGAAATTCATAAAAAAGAATATCAAGAACAAGTAAGAGGTTATATGAATTATATAAAAGAAAAATTACAAATTCCGGTATCCGGATATTTATATTCTATTTTAGATGAAACGTATCTTATAGTAGAACAGTAATGTACTGTTCTTTTTTCTATTAATCAAATAGAATTCTTCTTACTTTTTCAGAAAATAGACAACTTTTAAAATATTTGATATAATGTTTAAGTCTTTTAACATCTGAAAAAAGAAAGGAGAGATTATTTTTGAGTAAAATAAAAATATTTAGTCTTGGTGGATTAAATGAGAATGGAAAAAATATGTATATTGTAGAAGTCGATCAAGATATTTTTGTATTTGATGCCGGGTTAAAAAATGCAGATGATAATATGTTAGGTGTAGATTATATTTTACCTAATTATGATTATTTAAAAGAGAATATCGATCGTGTAAAAGGAATTTTTGTTACACATGGACATGATGAACAATTAGGTGCGATTCCAGATATTTTGAAAGATTTACCAAATTTAAAAATATATGGAACAAAATTTACACTAGAAATTTTAAAAGATGAATTAGATAATTCTGAAATTAAGAATGCGAATTTGATTGAAATTAAGGCCCATCGTAAGATAAACTTTGGAAAAAACAGTGTATTTCCAATTAGTTTAAGTCATTCTGTACCAGATACAGTAGGATATGTTTTAAATACAGATCAAGGAGCTATTGTTTATACTGGTAATTTTATGTTTGATCCTAGTATGGTAGGGAATTATCAAACAGATATTGGAAAACTTGCTTATATTGGAAAAAAAGGTGTTTTATGCTTAATGAGTGAATCTTTATATGCACCAAGAAAAGGATTTACTTCTCCACAACATCGTACTGGTTCGTTAATGAATGAAACATTGAATAAATATGAGGGAAGAATAATTTTCCATATTTCTAGTACACAATTGTATCGTATTCAAGAAATCTTTAATTCAATTATGGATACTGATAGAAATTTAGTAATTATGGGAAGACATCTAGAACACTTAATTCATACAGCGATTGATCAAAACTATATTTCATTTGATAAATCACGTATTCAAAATTTAAAACATTTGAATGATAAAAATATTTTAGTACTTGTATCAGATGAAAGAGAAAAACCATATTCGAATATTAAGCGTATCTTAAGAGGATATGATAAGTTCTTAAAATTAACGGAAAAGGATACTGTTGTTTTCGCATCTCCTGTATATGAGGGAATGGAAAGAACCGTTGCGAAAATCTTTGATGATATTTCTAAAATTGGTGCTAACTTCGTAGAAGTATCTGGAAAGAAATATCTAGATCAACATGCTTCTTCAGAAGATTTAATGATGATGATTTCATTAATGTTACCAAAATATTATTTTCCAGTCATTGGAGAGTATCGCCATCAAGTAGAAAATGCTAAGATCGCATTACAAGTTGGTATGAAAGAAGAAAATATTTTATTAAAATTAAATGGTCAGATCGCTACATTTATCGATGGAAAATTAGTAGATAAAAATGAAACTGTTAAAGTGGATGATATTTTAGTAGATGGTAAGACTGCTGGAGATGTAGGGGAATTAGTATTAAAAGACCGTGAACTATTAAGTGACAATGGAATTGTTATTGTAAGTGCTACCATTGATCGTACGACAAAACAAGTTTTAGCAGGCCCAGAAATTTTAACCCGTGGATTTATTTATGTAAAAGATAATATTGATTTAATTAAAGAAGCTGAAAAGATTTCTTTAGAAGTAATCAATGAAAATACAAAGCCAAACTTTATTGAATTTAATAAGATTAAATCTGGTATTCGTGATAAGTTAGGAAAATACTTATATCAAGAGACAGAATGTAAGCCAATGATTTTAATTGTTGTTCAAGAAGTTTAAAGCAATAGAACATGCTATTGCTTTTTGTTTTGTTATAACTGTATATGATACGATAAGTCTTTGAGAAGTATTTGAAATGTGTTATAATACACAAGGAAGTTGGTGATAAAATGAAACTACCAAATTTAATGGAAGCAAAAAAGCGTACCAATGAAAAGGTAAAAACAAAGACGAATGAATATATTGTGACTCATGAATTACAACATTTAGGAGAAGGGTTATTTTACTATGTAAAGACATATGGTTGTCAGATGAATGAACATGATAGTGAGAATATTAAAGCCATCTTAGAAGATATGGGATATCAAGAAGCAACTAGTATGGAAACTGCTGACCTAGTTATTTTAAATACTTGTGCGATTCGTGAAAATGCTCATAATAAAGTATTTGGAATGATTGGACGTTTAAAACATAATAAAGAAACCAATCCAAATTTAATGATTGCGATCTGTGGTTGTATGGCACAAGAAGAACATGTGGTAGAAGAAATTATGAAGAAATATAAAGCAGTAGATTTAGTATTTGGAACCCATAATATCTATCACTTACCACAACTCTTACAAAATGCATTAGAGAAAAAAGGACAAGAAATTGAAGTATATAGTATGGAAGGAGATGTCATTGAAAATATCCCAGCCAAACGTGATAATCCATATAAAGCATGGGTAAATATTCAATATGGATGTGATAAATTCTGTACTTATTGTATTGTTCCTTATACAAGAGGAAAACAAAGAAGTAGAGAAAAAGAATATATTATCGATGAAGTCAAACAATTAGTAGAAGATGGATACTTAGAAGTTACTTTATTAGGACAAAATGTCAATGCTTATGGAAAAGACTTATACGATGATTATACGATGGCAAACTTATTAGAAGATGTCTCTAAGACAGGTATTAAACGTCTTCGTTTTATTACAAGTCATCCATGGGATTTTACTGATGAAATGATCGATGTGATTGCTAAGTATGATAATATTATGCCATATATTCATCTACCACTACAAAGTGGAAGTGATCGTATCTTAAAATTAATGGGACGCCGTTATACAAAAGAATCTTACTTAGAACTATATCATAAACTAAAAGAAAGAATTCCAAATAGTTCGATTACTACAGATATCATTGTTGGATTCCCAGGAGAAACAGAAGAAGACTTCAAAGATACATTAGAAGTTGTAAAAGAATGTAAGTATGATTCCGCATATACATTTATCTTTTCTCCTCGTATTGGAACACCTGCAGCGAAAATGAAAGACGATACGCCATTAGAAATAAAAGAAAAAAGATTATATGAATTAAATGAATTAGTCAATCAATATGCCAAAGAAGCCAATGAGAGATATGTTGGAAAGACGGTTCCTGTTTTAATTGAAGGAATTAGTGGTAACAACAAAAACATGGTTATGGGATATACAGATACTCAAAAACTAGTCAATGTAAATGCTAGTAGAGAAACAATTGGAAGTATTGTTTCAGTTAAAATTACAGAAGCTAGAACTTGGAGTTTAAACGGAGAAGTGGTAGAGTAATCTACCTTTCTTTTTTTATATATGACATTCTAAGATTTGTCAATAATTAAATTATGTGATATAGTAAAACATGCTAAAAAGACACGAAATTTGCTAATTTTTAAAAATTAGTAAATAATGTGTTTTATTGGTGTATAATATAATAGTAGTTATGTGGAAACTACTGATTTTCTAGTTGCTTACACAAAGCAAAAATTTGTCGTAAAAGTTTGGTTGTGCAAGCAATAATTGCGGCGTAATGATGTTTACCTTCATTACGTTTTTTTCTGTAATAAATTTCAATATCATTTTCTATATGACATAAAGAAGATAATCTAATAATATTTAAGATACTGACAAATAAAATTTTTCTCATATATTTATTTCCAGATTTAGAAATTGGACCATGTACATTTATAGATTTACCAGATTGTTTAATAGATGGATCAAGTCCACAATAAGCTGTTAATTCTTTAATATTATTAAATCTATTAATATCACCAAGTTCACTAATGATTAGTGCAGTTGTGAAGTCACCAAGACCAAAAATGGAATTAATTTTATCAAAATAATTAGATTGTTTAGAATAACTAATTAATTTATTTTTTAAATTTTCTATTTCCTTTTTATTATCAAAAATTAATTTGGAAATACTAGATAAATTTAAAACGATTTCATCATTTTTAGAAACAGATGGATAAGATTGCTTAGCATATTCTTTTATTTTTATTGGTTTTGATTTCCAACGCCCATATTTTGATTGCTTAAAGAAATTTTGAAGACCGTCAATTCGAGTATTAGCTATTATATCGGCATGTGGATATTTATTAATAAACATTAAAGCAATATCACTATAAATAGCTTTGTTTTTAAATAATAATTCATATTCTGGAAAACATAAATAAACTAAATTTTTATATCTATTTTTTAGATTACAATCAAGTTCGGATAAAGCAAAATATTGTCTTGATAAAGCATTCATATTTAAATATAATTCATTAGGTTTAACATATTTTCTAAAATCGGTTGTAAAAAATAGTTCAGATAATGAAATACAATCTAATTTATCAGTTTTAGTTTTTCTTAGATTTCTTTTGTACATTTTAGAGTATAAAGCATTAATAGTATAAACATTATAATTTTTTTCTAAAAAATATCTTTCAATAGGTCTATGATAAATTCCAGTTGATTCCATTATTACAGAAACATTATCTAAATTAAAATTAGATATTTTTTGATTTAGATTATCAAAATCAAATTTAGAATGATTAATTTCGTATGGTTCAATTAATACTTCACCACAATCAGTTATTAAAGAAACCATACTTTTACCTTTAGCTACATCAATAGCTAAAACTGTTTTCATAAAACACTTCCTTTCATGCGATTAGGCTCTTTTAACTTCATATTTTCTCATCACGCTTGTTATATAGGACAATACTAAAAGTAATTCCTCACATTCTTAAACTAGAAAAATAAAAATAAAGAGCTAGGCCGTCATATGAGTGGATCTAAAACCCTTGTTATAATTTGCCTAAACTCAATCGCGACTTATCTACTCATTTTATAAAATGAGTAGATAATATTATATAGTAAAT
>ERZ1643251.785-NODE-785-length-41035-cov-7.682894_pt1 | contig 41035 bp, 42 predicted proteins | sample MGYA00579261_ERZ1643251 | MGnify/ENA primary metagenome ERZ1643251 (study PRJEB29033, sample SAMEA4952267) | chicken gut metagenome | biome: Broiler Chicken; feature: Gastrointestinal Tract; material: Caecum | place: Ireland | collected 2018 | study: Broiler... | reverse complement strand
GACCCCTTTAAAAATTTAAAGGCTAGGGTCTGCCCCGCAAATATTTAATATACCAATCAATGGTTCTATGCTTAAACATAGAACTTTTTTATATCCATAAACGAATCATAATAGGCGCTAAAAACACAGTGAATATACCTGAAATCACAATGGATAAACTACTCATTGCTGCCTCAATTTCACCCCACTCAATCGCTTTCGCTGTTCCAATAGCATGAGCACTATTTCCTAATGCCAATCCACGTGCAACAGGATGATTGATATGGAAAACTTTAAAAATCGTTTTAGCAATCATTGATCCAAAAATTCCTGTTAAAATGACAACACCTACTGTCATTGTCGAATGACCACCAAGTAATTCTGATACTCCAATAGCAATCGCTGTCGTAATAGATTTTGGCATCAAAGAATATAAAACTGTTTCACTTGTCTTCAACAAAATACAAAGAACCATAACACTCATCAAACCAGACAGACAACCACATAATAAGCTTACTATAATAGCTCCAAAATGTTTAACCAGGACTTGTGTTTGTTTATATAAAGGAATCGCTAAACAAACAGTTGATGGAGTCAATAAATATGTAATCATTTGTGCTCCTTGATTATATGTCTGAAAATCAATATCTAAAACATATAAAACAAAGATAGTTAAAAAAGCACTGATTAATAATGGATTCAAAAGAGAATAAGACCATCGCTTTCTTATTTGAACAGCCAACCAATATGTTAATAAACTTAATACAATGCCAAAACAAGATGTTTCAATCAATAAATTATTCATTGATATTTTTCCTTTCTATCATATATTGTGCAACTTTCCCTGTCACTACCATCACAATGACTGTACTTATAACAAGAACAATCATAATCACAGCTATGTTTTCAAATAATTCTTCTTTGACATTCATTAAACCAACAGCAGATGGAACAAATAAAACAGGCATAATCAAAATCAGCCAATCTGCAACATCTTCTATTGCTGATAATGGAATCATTTTTGTATAAAGACCAACTAACATGATCAACAATCCATAAACACTTGCTGGAATGGGTAATGGTAAAAAACTCAATAATTCTCCTACAAATGAAATCAACATAATAATAAGAAACTGATGTATATATTTCATAATGACCTCCTGTTGTGATACCGTGCAACATTATAACATGATTTGACTGATGATTATACTTTTTTTATAAATTCATTTGCATTTTTATATTGAATAGATTTAAATATAGAGTTGAGGTGATCACAATGGCTTATCAAAAACAATATTATAAAAGAGGTTATTATGTTAAAAAAATCATTGATGATTATTGTGTTATAGATATCGAAACAACAGGTTTATCTTGGCAAAAAGATAAAATTATTGAAATTGGAATATTAAAGGTCAGAAACAAGGAAATCGTTGAACGTTATTGCCAGTTAATCAATCCCCAACAGAATATTAGTTCTTTTATCACTCAACTCACTGGCATTGATAATCAAATGGTAGAGGATATGCCTGTTCTCTCTTCTGTTCAAGATGACATTTTGCAGTTTCTTGGATACGATCCAATTATTGGACATAATACAGCTTTCGATCTTAATTTTATTGCGAATCATTTTCAGATCAATTTATCTAATGAATATATGGATACGGTTCAATTTTGTAGAAAGGTTTATCCTCAAATGCCCCATCATCGTTTAACAGACATGGTAGAATTTTTAGGGCTTTCCACAAATGAACACCGTTCTTTAGCAGATTGCATATCTACATATGAACTTTATGAACACCTTAAAAAAGAAATAATTAGACAACATATATCCATATAAATACCTCAAAAGCATAGCTGACTATCCATTATAAGTATTTGATTTTTATAATGTCTATATATAGAATATAGTCAAGGAGGCTTTCATATGATTCAAATGCTTACTAAAGAAGATATTCAAAAAAGTTTAGAAGATATGGGATGTTCATCCAAACAAGTTCAAGAATTTGTTGATGACTTTGAAAATCATCGTTTTGAATTTCTTTTCCTTTTTTTAAAAAAGAAAAGATATGAAATTCTAGATGAAGTGCATCAAAAACAAAAGAAAATTGATCATCTTGATTATCTGATTTACACTTTAAAAAATATTCAAAATAAAGCATAAGCTTTCTTAAAGGAGGTCAATATCATGCAAATCAAACAGATTATTGAAAATCAAACTTTTGATGAAGAAAGAGCTTTATACAACATACAAAATACTGAAGTGAGAAACTGTACTTTTGCTGGTCCTCAAGATGGAGAATCTGTCTTGAAAGAAACAAGACAAGTCAGAGTTGATCATTGTACTTTTTCGCTTCGTTATCCCTTATGGCATGTACAGGGTTATGAATTAATTCACAGCTCTTTAGATGAATTAACAAGAGCACCTATCTGGTATTCTCATCATGGTTTGATTGATTCTTGTGATATTCAAGGTATAAAAATTTTAAGAGAATGTAGTGATACAATTGTTTCAAATTGTCAGATTCAATCACCAGAGTTTGGCTGGTTCTGCCAGGATATTTCTATTAAAGATAGTGAAATTCATTCTGAATATATGTTACTTCATAGTCATCATGTTAAAATTGATCATTTGAAATTTACAGGAAAATATTCTTTCCAGTATATGCATGACTTAGAAATTACAAATTCTTTTTTAGATACAAAAGATGCCTTCTGGCATAGCAGTAACGTCATCGTTAAAGATTCTGTTGTCAAAGGTGAATATTTAGGGTGGTTTTCAAAAAATGTCACATTCATTAACTGTCAGATCATTGGAACACAACCACTTTGCTATTGTGAAAATTTGAAACTCATTGATTGTGAAATGATTGATTGCGATTTAGCATTTGAATATTCTGATGTACAGGCAACAATCAAAGGACATGTTGATTCTATTAAAAATGTCAAATCAGGAACAATTACGGTTGACAGTGTTGGTGAAATCATCAATGAAGATGCTGTTATGGAAACAAATGGTCAAGTGATCATCAGACAAGCCCCTATAAACAATCAGTCTATTTGTCAATGCTGTTGTTAAACGTTAACTGAAAAGTTAGCGTTTTTTTTGTTATCAATAATTGAACATTAAAAAAGTGAATCTCTGCAATTAAGATACCTTAACTTTTAGAAATTCACTTCTCTCTTCATTCCATGTTTATAAATCAATATTTTTATTTCACAACAATATTGACAATCTTATTTTTCACGACAATAATTTTCACAATATTCTTTCCTTCAGTATGTGTTTTTACATTATCTTGAGCTAAAGCTTCCTGTTTCACGACTTCATCATCTTCATCTTTATTCACAGTGATTTTAGCACGAAGTTTTCCATTAACCTGTACAGCCATTTCAATTGTTGACTGTTCCAACATAGCTTCATCATATGTTGGCCATGGTTCATAAGCTAATGTTTCATCATGTCCAAGTAACTGCCACATTTCTTCACAGACATGTGGAGCGATACAGCTTAACATTTTGACTAAGTTTTCAGCATATGGACGATAAACAGTTTTAGCTTTATAAGCTTCATTAACAAAAATCATCATTTGTGAAATAGCAGTATTAAATCCTAATGTTTCATAATCATGAGTGACTTTTTTGACAGTAGAATGATAAACAAAGTCTAATGAATGATCATTTTCATCACTTAATTTATCAGATTCTACAATCAAACGATACACACGATCCAACCATTTTCTTGCACCGTCAACACCTGTTTCACTCCATGGTTTACTTGCTTCCAAAGGTCCCATAAACATTTCATAAACTCTTAATGTATCAGCCCCATAAGTTTGAACAATATCATCAGGGTTAATGACATTCCCTTTAGATTTACTCATCTTTTCACCATTTGTTCCTAAAATCATACCTTGATGATATAATTTCTGGAATGGTTCAGGATGTGACAAATATCCTTTATCATATAAATAACGATTCCACATACGAGAATATAATAAGTGTCCAACAGCATGTTCTGGTCCACCAACATATAAATCAACTGGTAACCAGTGATCCAACAACTTTCTATCAGCAATCGCATGATCATTATGTGGATCAATATATCGCATATAATACCAGCTGCTTCCCGCACTTCCTGGCATTGTACTTGTTTCACGTTTTCCAGCTTTTCCATTCACAGTGACATTCACCCAGTCTGTAGCTTTATCCAATGGTGATGCCCCACTTTTAGAAGGTGAGTAATCTTCTAATGGTGGTAAAATCAATGGTAATTCATCATCTGATAATGCAACGGAAGTGCCATCATCAAAATTAATCACTGGAATTGGTTCTCCCCAATATCTTTGACGTGCAAAGATCCATTCTCTTAAACGATAATTCACTTTCTTTTCACCACAATGATGATCAGTTAACCATTGAATCATTGTTTCAATGGCACCTTCTTTATTCATACCATTTAAGAAATCAGAATTAATATGATTTCCATCCTGTGTCCATGCTTCTTTTGTAACATCTCCACCTTCAAGCACTGGAATAATTTCAAGACCAAATTTATTCGCAAATTCCCAGTCACGATCATCATGAGCAGGGACCGCCATAATAGCACCAGTTCCATATCCTGCTAAAACATAATCTGAAATCCAAATAGGTATTTTCTTTTGATTCACTGGGTTAATTGCATAAGCACCAGTAAAGACACCTGTTTTATCTTTATTTAATTCAGTACGTTCTAATTCAGATTTTGTAGCACAGACTTTCACATAGGCTTCAATCGCTTCTTTTTGCTGTGGTGTTGTAATCTTAGCCACCAATTCATGTTCAGGAGCTAACACACAATAAGTTGCGCCAAAAAGCGTATCACAACGTGTTGTAAACACAGTAAACTGTTCATCATGTCCATCAACTTGGAAATGCACATGAGCGCCAATAGATTTTCCAATCCAGTTTCTTTGAATTTCTTTGGTAGATTCAGGCCAATCAACATCCTCTAAACCAGCCAATAATTTTTCAGCATAAGCAGGGATATCAATAACCCACTGTTTCATATTCTTTCTAATAACTGGGTATCCCCCACGTTCACTTTTTCCATCAATGATTTCATCATTAGCTAAAACAGTTCCTAATTCTTCACACCAGTTCACTGGAATATCCACATTTTTAGCTAAACCATCTTCATAAAGCTGTTTAAAAATCCATTGTGTCCAATGATAATAATCAGGATCACAAGTAGAAATACATTTATCCCAATCAAATGAAAAACCTAACATCTTTAACTGATGTGTAAAAGTTTCAATATTATGACGTGTAAATCCTTCAGGGTGATTTCCTGTTTTAATCGCATATTGTTCAGCTGGTAATCCAAAAGCATCAAATCCCATTGGATGTAAAACATTATATCCCTGCATTCTTTTCATACGTGACATAATATCTGTTGCTGTATATCCTTCAGGATGTCCAACATGTAATCCTTGTCCTGATGGATATGGAAACATATCTAAAGCATAGTATTTAGGTTTTGAAAAATCCCAAACATCAGTATAGAAAGTCTGATGTTCATCCCAATATTTTTGCCACTTCTTTTCAATGGCTTGATGATCAAATGGCATCATTTATCCCTCCTTATAATATAAAAAGCCGTCCTTCTAAGGACGACTTGATCGCGATACCACCTTAGTTCATATATGGAATCCATATATGCTCTCAAAACTTTAACGCAGTTAACGACAAAGACTACTCTTTTCATCTTTGTATCTCCAAGGCGAGTTCATTGCCTAACCTGTCTATTTCCACCAACCATAGACTCTCTAAAAAGTATCAACAACTACTACTCCTTTTCATCGATTCTAAACACAGAATATTATATCATATGTTTATTATTTTGCAAATCTTTTCTTAAATTTTAGGAAAATGATACATAACAATAGCTCCTGCAATCGCAACATTTAAAGATTCAATCGCTTGAATAGGAATATATAAATGAGCATCACATGCATCTAAAACAGCTTGAGAAACACCTTGTCCTTCATTACCTAACACAAAAGCCATTTTGTCTTGTGGCTGATAGTGATGAATAGGTTGTGCCTGATGTAATGATGTTCCATAAACTCTGACATCATTTTGTTGGAATGATGTGATAGCTTCTATCAAATCCATTTGACAGATGGACATTTGAAAAAGTGCTCCCTGTGTTGCACGAATGACTTTATCATTATATAAATCCACACTATTATAGGACATGATAATTTGATCATAGCCTAGTGCTAATGCTGTTCTGATAATCGTTCCTAAATTACCAGGATCTTGAATATTATCCAATAACAGATAACGCTGATGATTGGTATTGAAAAGACGATGATGTGGTTTATGACAGATGGCCATAATAGGTTGTGGTGTCTTTGTAAAAGCGAGCTTTTCCATGACATTGGAAGATACATAAATCGTTGGTTCTTCAAATGTTTCATGCAGCGTTGTAATAATTGTTTCAATACAATTGGCTTTTTTAGCTTCTTCAACCAAATGATACCCTTCAATTAAAAATTGATCTTCTAAATCACGGTATTTCTTTTGTTTCAATTTCATGATTTTTTTTATTGTTTCATTTTGTATAGATGTAATCATGTATGCTTCTCCTTTAAACGTTTTTGAATTTCCTTATAACAAGGCATTCTTTGAGCTATTTCCTGATAAAACAAAGCAGAGTGATTCGGCTGTAAAAAGTGTACGAGTTCATGAAGAATGACATAATCAATAAGTTCTTTTTCCAAATGAATAAGTCCTAAATGAAAAGAAACACGATGATCACGATAATAACAGCTTCCCCATCGACTCTTATATTTTTTAATCTCAATCAAAGGCATATCTAAATCAAAATCATAAGCTAAATAAGCAATGATTTTCTCTTCAATGTAATCATGTAATATTTGACGACACATTTTTTCAATACATGTTTGTATATCACGATGATAAACATAAATATCCTGATGATGAAATTGACATTTTTTTATTCCTATATCACGTAAAACAATACGATATCGCTGATTAAAAATCAAGACATATCCATGATCACAATATTGAGCATAAGGCTGATAAGCATTGATTTGTTTCAGTAAGCGTTTTTGATAAGTCTGTATTGTTTTTTCAATATATTCTAATGGTGTTCCATAAGGTGCACTGACAAATAACATTCCATCTTTAACACGCATACGTATATTTTTCATATACTTATATGTTAACTGATATGTTATAGTTTCACCATTTAATAAGATTTGATACTCTTTCATAAAACTCCCTGTATAAATCAAAATATTTATCCCATATTATATAAGAAAGGACTGATAAAATGCGTGAAGCACTTTTAATGAATCTCAAAGGATTTTCTCCAGCACAACTCCAAGAAACAATTGATGAAGGTATTGCTTCTCAAGAAGAAACAATTCTTGTTGGTTTAGGTGTTCTTTTTGAAGAATATTATAATTCTTTGGATCAGACTTCTAAACAACATTTTTTACAAAGCCTGAGTGCTCTTTTATAGACCATTTGATGGTCTTTTTTTATGAATATATAATTGTTTCACTTGTCTTAATGCAATAAACAGACATAAGAAAATAAAATTCCATTGAAATAAATCCAACATTGGAACAAAGAACAAAATAATCGCAATCAAGCATAAAACAAGAATAAATTTATATGTCAGAATATTTTCATAAGTATCAAATATGATTTTTGATATTTCAAAAATCATATAATCCAATAACCATAACAATAAAAAATATAATGTTGTATAAATATTAACTAAAAATAATCGTTGAATAGCTTCAAGAAATGAACATTCATAATATGATATCAATGATATCATAAAAGATATAAAAGCAATAACCAAAGTAGATAAAGCATTTCTCAACATATATAATGTCATTTTATCTTTTTTTCCTGGTGTCATAGTTATTCTCCTTTTTGAATAGGACTTAAAGGTAATGTAAAAGTATAAGGATGCAAATCATCTTCACTTTTCATTAATGTTATTACACAACATAACTGCATATCAAATAATGATCCTTGACCATCATAATATCCAATTTCTTCCATCTGATCATTTAAAAAATCTTCTGTTTTTCCTTTTAAATAAACAAATCTTTCATAATCATTAATATTCTCTTCATGATTCTGTTCATGAGAATACATATAATTAATAATCATATAAGGATATTCTTTAGCAAGATCCTGATCTTTACTTGAAAAAACTCCTGTTTTTAACCAATTTTCAGTCACATATACATTGGTTAATGTATAATCTTTGTTTGCTGAAGTATATGTCAACATATCTTGATTTTTTAATTCTATTGTCTGATCATAAGTTGTTTTGTTTTGACGATTGACTGATATTTGCAGTTTTGCATTTTGAATATCTTCTTCTAAAAAGGCATCTTCACTTTCTTGTTCATCTAATGTCACGACCTGATCATCATTTTGAATCTTAATTTTCTGAGATAACTGATGTTCCTGGGATAAAATTAAAGTCAATGTCACTTCATCGTTCTTTTTAAAAACTTGCGATTTTAAAGGCGTAATGCGTGCATGACCATATCCCTGTGTTTGACCATCCTGATAAAATTGATATCCATCAACAACAAATTCATCATTTTCACCACGCAAACAATATTGATAATCTAATCTTTCTACATATGTATGAAACATAAAATTAGGATACCAGAAAAACAATGTTGCGATTAAAAGAGCGAGTAAAATTAATGATAAAGTAAGTTGTTTTTTGACTTCATTATTCATATCATCACCAACACCCATTATATATTCTTTATAAAAAAAAGGAAAGACCTTTTCGCTTTCCTTATGAAGAACCTAAAGTGACATTGACTGAAGATGTCGAACCATTACGATTAATTGTTAATTTTATCGTATCACCAGGATTTTTAGAATAAAGTTCTGTCAAGAAATCCTTATATGATTCAATATCTTTACCTTCAATTTGTGTAATGACATCTCCTACTTGAATACCTGCTTGACTTGCTGGTGATTGACTTTGTACATCAGCAACATAGATTCCTTTATTTAAATTCGTTTGAATACGATACATATAAAGTTCATATGAAGAATAACTATCTAACGATACAGCTGAAATCCCAATAGTTGGACGATTCACTTTACCTGTTTCAATAATTTCTTCAACTAATTTAACAGCATCATTAATTGGAATAGCAAAGCCCATACCTTCAACTTCTTCAGAAAGTAATTTCATAGATGTAATACCAACCAATTCTCCAGCAGCATTGACTAATGCTCCACCACTATTTCCTGGATTAATCGCTGCATCAGTCTGAATAACATTCATATCCCAGTCTTCTCTACCATCATCATTCAAATCAACAGATACTGTTCTTGATGGAGCAGATACAATCCCCTGAGTGACTGTTCCCGCATATTCAATACCTAATGGACTTCCCACAGCAAGAACAGGTTCTCCTGCTTCTAATAAATCAGAATCTCCAACCTTATAGGCTGATACATCAAAATTAACTGTCATTTTCAAAACAGCAATATCACCATACTCATCACTACCTAAACATTCAGCTCTCACTGATTCACCATTAGAATAGATGACTTCAATAGATTGAGCATTTTCAATAACATGGTGATTTGTAATGACATAAACTGTTTTTCCATCTACTTTGTAGATGACACCACTACCACTACCAGCAAGTTGGTTATTTTGATAAACCGCAATACCAACAGCTGATTCCTTGGCACTTTCAATAACATCTGTTAAATCAGATTGCACATCATAATTAACTGTTTGAACAGTCGCATTAGATGAAGAAGCAGAATGACCACTTCCCTGATTCCCTAAGACTTTATACATCAAAAATCCATTACATCCTAGTGATACAATCAATAATAACACAACAAAGATTTTAAATAGCTTATTTTTATTCATATGTTTCATCATATATCTTTCCTTTCCATCATCAGATGATTTCTTTTTATATTTTTAATATAATATATAAATACCTTAACATTATTTTAAAAATGTGTGAAAATGTCAAAATAATGTCTATTCAAGGAGTTTCTTGATTTCTTCCATATGTTCTAAAGCTAATTGATAGCCATATTGATAAATACGATCAATCTTCTGTAAATCTTTTTCAAAAGAATCAATTTGAAGTTCTTCACTTGGTCTTAAAATAATCGCCTGTCCCTGTTGTTCTAACTGTTCACAATAAGCCAATGTTTCATTATATAAAAGATGTCTTGTTAATAAGGGTTGTACTAATTGAGGATATTTTTTCTTTAATAAACGACTCGCAACAACATTAGCCTTTGATAGTGTTTTTTGATATCCTTTAGGTCGCGTTAGGACAATCAATAGTTTCTGATGTCCATCCTCCATAGCTTTTTTAACTGGAATAGGATCACAGATTCCACCATCATAATATTTCTTACCATTTAAAGAAATAACTGGAAAAGCAAAAGGAATGGCACAAGTTGCTTTCAACATTGTACATTTTTTATCTAATTGTTTCCCATCCAAATATTCACATTGACCTGTTTCCACATTGGTCACACCAACTTTCACTTGAGCTGGATTATTTAAAAATGTATCCCAATCAAAAGGATAGATTTCGTTAGGAATCGTTTCATAAGCATACTTTAATCCAAATAAACTACGATCATGCAAATAGTTACGAAGTCCCACATATCTTTTATCATGACGATGATTCATTAAAATATCATAATTACGTTTTGGCTGCTTAGATACATAAGAAAAACCGTCTGTAATACCTGCTGATACTCCAATAACATAAGGAAAATCAACACCATGATCATTCAATGCATCCATCACACCACTAGAAAAAATAGGACGAAAAGTTCCTCCTTCTAATACAAGAGCACCCATTAGCGTTTATCCTCTACCATAGACATATACATGTCTTCGTCAAATTCCTTTAAGAAAGCAACCAGCATATCAACAGTCGCTTCAAAATCATCAAGATGAATCATCGTATAATGAGAGTGCATATAACGTGTCGGGATAGAAATAGTTAAATTCATGACACCCTGTCCCACTTTACTTAACTCTCCTGAATCTGTTCCACCTGCCAAATCCATATCAAGCTGATAAGCAATATGGTGATTTCGACAAATATTTTCTAATTGTTTTAATAAACCAGTATGACCAATCACACTGCCATCCATCACACATAATGCGACACCATTTCCCAATCTGACATCGCCCTGTTCCCCGCCAGGAAGATCATACGAAAAAGTCACATCAATGGCTAAAGCCAAATCCGGTTGAACCATTTGTGCAACCGTTTTAGCACCACGTAATCCCACTTCCTCCTGTACTGTTCCTGCTACATAAAGAGTGGGATAAATCTTTTCATGATGCAAACGTTTCATAACTTCTACCATGACTGCGACTCCAATGCGATCATCCCATGCTTTGGAAAGTACACATTTTTCATTTTGCATCATAATAAAATCAGATACAGGTGTTACAGGATCACCTTTACCAATTCCCATATCTAAAACATCCTGTTTAGAAAAAGCCCCTACATCCAAATATAAGTCATCTACAGTAAGCACCTTTTCTTTAGGTGTCTGTTGTTTAAGAGCCATGACACCTTTTATGTTTTGACCATCACGTGTTTCAATATTCATTAAAGATGATGGTAAATGACGTGGATTCCAGCCTCCTACAGCCTGAACCTGTATAAATCCATGTTCATCTATATTCTTAACTAAAAATCCTATTTCATCAACATGAGCTGTTAATAAAACCTTAAATGGGCTCTCTCCATTTTGAATCGCTATTAAACTTCCTAACCCATCATATTGTATGTCATCTGCATATTCTTCTAAATATGTTTTCATTAATCTTGTTATATGTTTTTCATAGCCAGAAATACCATTGGCTAAACTGAACTGTTTCAACATTTCTAAATCAGCCATTTTTTCAACCTCCTGTTTTCTATTATACCTTATTTTTATATCATCACAAGAGTCCTAAAAATTATTCCCATTTTTTCTCCAAAAAAAACAAAAAGAGGGAAAATCCCTCTTTATTTTGCTAAAGCTTTTTTTGCTGTATCTACAATAGCAGTAAATCCTTGAGGATCTGCAATTGCGATTTCAGATAACATTTTTCTGTTAATTTCTACATTAGCTAATTTTAAACCATGCATTAATTTTGAATAAGAAATATCATTCATTCTTGCAGCTGCATTAATACGTGCAATCCATAATTTTCTCATTTCACGTTTTAAATTTCTTCTATCTCTATATGCATATTCTAAAGAGTTCATGACTTGTTCATGAGCTGTTTTATATAACGCATGTTTAGAACCAAAATATCCTTTGGCTAATTTTAAGACTTTCTTTCTTCTACGTCTAGTTGTATATCCACCTTTAACTCTTGCCATTTTTTATCCTCCTATTCATTACCCTTGTAATCTAGATTTAATACGTTTCATATCTGAAGGGTGTACTAAAGTTGCTTTTGCTAAATGTTTCTTTTGTTTATGAGTCTTGTTATGAGATAAATGTGAAACATACGCATGTCCACGTTTATATTTTCCTGAACCAGTTCTTTTTAAACGTTTTTTAAGTCCACTATGAGATTTCATTTTTGGCATAATAATATCCTCCTGTTATTTTTTCTTTGGTGCTAATATAGCAGTTAATGTTCGTCCCTCTAATTTGGCAGGTTTTTCAATCACACAATAATCTGCACATTCAGCGACGAAATCATCTAGTATTTTTTGACCAATATCAATATGAGCGAGCTGTCTACCTCTAAAGCGAACCGCAATTTTAACTTTATCACCAGCTTCTAGCCATTTCAATGTTCTTTTTAATTTGACATTTTTGTCATGAACATCAATCGTTGGTGATAATTGCGTTTCTTTTAAAGAAACAGTTTTAGAATTCTTCTTCATTTCTTTTTGTTTCTTTTGTTGTTCAAAACGATATTTTCCATAATCCATAATACGACATACTGGTGTTTTGGCTTTTGGTGCAACACACACTAAGTCTAAATCTTCATCATATGCTGTGTTAATAGCCTGATTACGTGACATGACACCTAACTGGTCCCCATTTTGATCAATCACTAAAACTTCTTTGAAACGAATCTTTTCATTCACTAAATCGTCATTTGATTGATTGTTATACTTGCTAATAATAGCCACCTCCTATAAATTGTGTAGTTTAAACAAAAAGTGAGCACATAAAGCACCCACACATTGACATTAAGATATTCATCTTAGTGACATAAGCCTAGCATCATAAACACTCAGGCGAGAAGTAGGCACTTCTTCTTTCCACTACTTTTCATTTACTGTCATATCATAATAGATTTTTGATGATATGTCAATCTTTTTCTTAATAATATTGTTGAGTTTATCGTTTTTTGAATAGTTTTTCAAAACTTTGTGGTGTTGGTGATACAAAACGCATCTCCTTTTTAGTCAAAGGATGAATAAACATAAATTCATGCGCATGCAATCCCAGTCTTTTTAAAGGATTTGAAGTAGAATGATATTTGTCATCACCCACAATAGGATGATGTAATGAAGAAAGATGGACACGTATCTGATTTTTACGTCCTGTATCCAAATAAACTTCCAGCATACTCCATTTTGGACAAGAGCGAATCACACGATAATGTGTAATGGCTCTTTTTCCATTCTGTTTGCTTGTTATATAAACATTTTGAGTTTTCGATTCTGCCAGATAATTATCTATAGTTCCTGATGGTTTTGACATTTTTCCTTCCACAATCGCAATATAACCTCTTGTTTTAACATATTGATTCCAATGATGAGTTAAAATATCATATAGCTTTTTTGATTTGACAAACATCAAAATCCCAGAAGTATATTGATCTAAGCGATGAACCAAAAAGATATTTTCATTTTTTGATGTTAAATACTTTTTCACAATAGCATAGGCCGTCTTTTGACTTTCTTTGGCTGTCGCTTCACTTAATAAACCACATGGTTTATCAATAACAATCAATTCTTTATCTTCATAAAGAATAGGAAAAGGCAAAGCATCTTTCTTTTTTTCGATAGAAACAATTTGCCCCTTCTTTAAAGGATATGCATAATGCGTCTGAATATGTCCATCTACATAAATACATTGAAATTTGAGAAGATTTTTTAGTTCAGAACGTTTCTTAGATGTTTGTTCTAATAAAAATGGTAGTAATGTCGTTGACGTTTCGACTTTATATTCCATGAATCATTTCCTCCATATGATCATAAACACAGTTTCTTAAATTCTCTTTGCCTTTTTGAAGAGCTTGTGATAATGGCATGGATGATGGTGTTATGCTCCAGACATTTTGAAAACCTAACGTCTTTAATACATCCAAGTCTTCCACACGACCACAAAAAGCATAAACATTTTTATGATATTTTTGAGCCAGCTGTAAAACACCATATGGTGTTTTTCCATATTGTGTCTGATAATCCATCTTGCCTTCACCTACAATCACACAATCACATGAGGCAATAGCCAATTCTAAACCGACCATTTCACTAACAATATCAAAACCACGTTTTAAATGTCCCTGACACAACAACAATGCATAACCGAGTCCTCCTGCTGCTCCTGCTCCTGGTTCGTTATGAAATGACACACCTAACTGCTTTTCAATAAGATCACTATAATGTTTCATGGCCTGATCAATTTTTTGACAATCATGAGGAGCTAATCCTTTTTGTGGACCATAAACATATGTTGCACCCTGTTGTCCACATAAAGGATTGGAAACATCACAAACACCTATGATTTCAATATCTTTGAGTCGTTTTTGGAAATGACTCCAATCCATAGAAACAATCTCTTCAAGTCCAGCCATTGTCAATGGGACCGTGAGATGCTGGTCATTGAAAAAAGATACACCTAAAGCCGCTAACATACCAATGCCTCCATCATTTGTTGCACTGCCTCCTAAACAAATCATGATACGTGATATAGGAAACTCTAGAGCCTTTAAAATCAATTCTCCTAATCCATATGTTGTGGTCAAATATGGGTTTTTATCTTTTTCATCTAAAAGTTCTAATCCGCAAACCTGAGCACATTCTATAATAGCCAAATCTCCAACAATTCCTAATGGCGCTTTTTGCTTTTCAAAACAGACACCTGTCACTTCATATTCGTAAATACGTCCATTCATAGAATGAATCAATGTTTCTAGTGTTCCTTCTCCACCATCTGCCAGTGGTAGACATTGTGTGACAATCGCATCATCATAATCTTGAATAGCCTGTTTGATTTGCATACTGGCTTCTAAAGCACTCATACTTTCCTTAAAAGAATCAGGCGCAATCACAATCTTCATTTCTCCACCTCCAAAAAAAGAGTAGACTATTCTACTCTATAAAATACATGTTGAATTTCTCATTACAAAAGCTTTTAATAAAATTTCAATCAAGACAATAATCCATAAAGGAATAGCTGTCCAGCTTAATGCGACAATTAACATTGCTATCTTAACAACAACAGTTAAAATATTATTCATAACTGCAATTGTACGCATATGACGTGCAATAACAAAAGTTTCATAAACTCTATTTAAATTGGCATCAATCAATACAATATCACTATTTTCTACAACTTTTGGATCAGCAAGTCCACCACGAGAAATACCGACATAACTCTTCTGTAAAAGTTCAATATCCTTAAAAGTATCACCAATATATACAATTGGTCCTGTTAAAGAATCCATTTTTTCCATTTTTTCTTCATTTGTCAGATTGTTATAAATCATATATTGATCATCTTCTAATGCCACTGGACCATCATTATAAATAACTAATGTTCTTCCCATATGAGATAGCTTTTTAAACAGATTTAATTCCTCATTTGTGACCTCTACCCCATCAAAACGGTCATAAACAATAGTCTGAGCTGCATTCACTGAATCTAGCCCCATTGATGATTCAACAATAATTCCATTTTGAAATGCTTTCGCAAATCCTGCCAACATCCCTAAAGATGTTGCCTGATCACTTGATAAAGCACCAGATATAACAAGGAAGATGGCTCCAACATGAATATATGCTCCATAATCTTCAAAATTAACAAGTGGTAAAACAATACCTAAAAGAAGTCCTAGAATAGTCATAACAGGTGTATAAAATTGTGCTAAACGTTTTGTATATTTTTCTACTTTTGATTCATAGACTGGTGCTACACTGGCAATATTCATTAAATTCATGTAGTTAGAACTTTCATAAGTTTCATCAACCTGCACATAAATAGGCATATCACCAACATTGACATCACCACTACGTACATGACTTCCTTCTTTCACAACAACAGGTTCATAGGTACTGGTATTAGAATAAGTGCTCATTGCTGAAACACCTTTATGAATAGTCCCTGGAATAGAAACAGTTTCTCCTGGTTTAACCACCAGAATATCACCAATTTCTACATCATATAAAGAAACCTTTTCTTCTGTATCATCTTTCCATTTGATTCCTGTTTCAGGCATTTCCACAGCGTTATCAATTTTAAGTAAAGAACGTTCTAGAACTTTATTTAAAAATAGTGTCGACAGTTCATAAAGAATCAAAGCAAAACATGTTTCAATGTAAGCTCCTGAAACAATTCCAAAAACCATCGCTATAAATATGATAAGAGATTCACTCAAAAACTTCTTAGATAAAATATCTCCCCAAGCTTTTTTTAATAAAGGTGTCCCTAATAAAATGACTGTCACCAACCATAAAACAGGTGTCATCCATGTATGATCTTTAGATGTTACCAAAGCCAAAGCAATTACAACCAATAATATTCCCACACGAATATATGTATGTAAATATTTTTCATTAAAGACATCCTGTGAACGAATAGGACGATGATGTTCAATGATTTCCACAGAAGGATTGATTTTAAACAATTCTTTTCTTAATAAACTTAAAACATCACGTTGATTAGATGTCAGTAATAACAGCTTGTTTTGTGCATCATAATGTACATTTTGATATCTATGATCTTTTTCTATTCTTTCAACAAGAACATAAATATCATCTTCTGTAATCATATTTTTAAACATGAAATAATATTGACGATCTTTCTTTTTCGCAAAATCATATTCACGTTTTTTACCATCAATGACCTCTTTGACAACCAAATCTTTATTTATACTTTGAATAAGACTTAATAAAGCATCAATATCAAGACAATGAAAAACAATACTATCTTTATTAACCTTAATATGCGAAACTTGTTCTTTTTCATTTAATTTCAAACTTAAATGATTCAATTCTTCAACCGATTGAATATGAGAGATTTCAAAAGTCTTTTTTGTCAATACAATCACCCTTTCTACGACATCATAACATATTTTTTATAAAAAACAAAGAAACATCATGATTTCTCATAAGATTGAGCATGTTTTACTAATTGAAAATACTCTTTAAATTCAGCTTCACTACAACTTAAAGAAAACTCTTCTCCATAAATTTTATAAAAAGAAACTTCCATGTCACCTGTACGAATCATACATAAATAAACTTGACCTTTTTTAAAAATAATCAGTTCTTCTTTACCAATTTGCATACGCATGTCCTGAACACAGCGACAATAACAGCGTTTTCCTTCATTAGCCACAGGTGACACCTCCTTAAAGATATTCTATCACTTTTCATATGGCTAAAAAAGAAAAATGATACCCATGTGAGTATCATTTAGTTTTGTGAAAATTCTGCTAAAACAAGATCAGGATTTTTATCTGTTGCCCAACGAACACCCCATTCATTAGAGAACAGTAATAAATATTGTCCTTTTAAATCTTGAACTTTCTTTGTATCTGATGAAAGATTCAATTTCTTAAAATCAACCTGATCATTTTTAATCCAACGAATATATTGATATGGAAGAGGGGTACTGACAATGTCAACATTGTATTCATTTTTTAAACGATATGTTAAAACCTCAAACTGTAAGACTCCAACAACTCCAACGATAATTTCTTCCATACCGCCACCAAGCTCAGTAAAAATCTGAATAGCTCCCTCTTGAGCAATCTGTTCTACACCTTTAACAAACTGTTTACGTTTCATTGTATCTTTATTTCTGATTGTTGAAAAATGTTCTGGCGCAAAAGTCGGAATACCTTCATAGGCAAATTTATTTTTAGCCGTGCATAATGTATCACCAATCGAAAAAATACCTGGATCAAAAACACCAATAATATCTCCTGAATAAGCTTCTTCGATTTCTTCACGATTTTCAGCCATCAGTTGTTTAGATTGATTTAACTTAATCTTTTTATTACCCTGATAGTGGAAGACTTCCATACCTTTTGTAAACTTTCCTGAACAAACACGCATAAAAGCCATACGGTCACGATGTGCTTTATTCATATTGGCCTGAATCTTAAAAACAAAAGCACTAAAATCTTCAGAAAATGGATCTATTTCACCTATATTGCTTTGACGAGGCAATGGTGATGTTGACATTGACAAGAAATGTTTCAAGAATGGTTCAACACCAAAATTTGTAAGTGCTGAGCCAAAGCAGACAGGTGATAGTTCACCTTTGTGGACACGTTCAATATCAAACTGTGCCCCTGCTCCATCTAATAATTCAATATCATCTTGTAATTGTTGATACAAAGTTTCCCCAAGATGTTGTTTTAACTGTTCATCATGCGCATCACAAACTTCAACATCCACTTCTTTTTTACCACCCTGAACTGGAATAAAGCGAATAACTTCTTCTTTTTGACGTTCATAAACGCCCTTAAATTCTTTACCACAACCAATTGGCCAGTTAACAGCACATGTTTCGACTCCCAATTCACGTTCAATTTCTTCCATTAATTCATAAGGATCTTTAGCTTCCCTATCCATTTTATTAATAAAAGTAAAAATAGGAATATGACGCATAGCACAAACTTTAAATAGCTTACGTGTCTGATCTTCGACCCCTTTTGAACCATCAATAACCATGACAGCACTATCTGCTGCCATTAATGTACGATACGTATCTTCTGAGAAGTCCTGATGCCCTGGTGTATCCAAAATATTAATACAAAAGCCATCATAATTAAATTGTAATACAGATGATGTGACTGAAATTCCTCTTTGTTTTTCAATTTCCATCCAGTCACTGACAGCATGTTTAGATTGCTTTTTTCCTTTGACCATACCAGCTTCCTGAATAGCTCCTCCATAAAGAAGAAACTTTTCAGTTAATGTTGTCTTTCCAGCATCTGGATGCGAAATGATCGCAAAAGTTCTGCGTTTTTGCACTTCTTCTTTGAATTCTGACATGATTTTCCTCCTTAACGTCTCTAAGAAATCATATTAATGAAAATCTTATCGTTTGTCAATTTTAAAATGCAAAGTTTCCATCTTTAAAAATCATAAATGTTGATCCATCTTCTAAAGTGGCTTCAATAGACAAATCTTTTGTCCCCATCATAAAATCAACATGTGTCAAAGAATCATTAATACCCTGTTGATAAAGTTCCTCTTTACTCATTTGAAGACCATCTTTGATACATTCACCAAAACCTTTACCAATAGCCAAATGACAAGATGCATTTTCATCAAATAATGTATTATAGAAAATCAGATTTAACTGGCGAATAGGTGAATCATAAGGAACGAAAGCCACTTCACCTAAATAATGACTGCCTTCATCCGTTTCAATAATGCTTTTTAAGACATCCTGTCCCACTTTAGCATGATAATCCACAATACGTCCATTTTTAAAAGTGATATTAAATTCATCAACAATATGTCCCTGATAATGTAAAGGTATAGAGCTATAAACAACGCCATTGACCTGATGGAAATCAGGTGAAGTAAAGATTTCTTCAGTTGGTATATTAGGGAAAGAATAAATCCCATCAGTGGTATAACTTCCTCCTCCAGCAAATAAATATTGAGGATTCATACCTATAGTTAAATCTGTTCCAAGACTATTAGAATAATGTAAAGATTTGATTTTCTTTTCATTTAAAATACGAACACGTCTTTCAAATGAACGACGATGTTCATTCCACGCTTCAATAGGATCTTCCTGATCACAGCGTGTCACCTTGAAAATAGCTTTCCATAAAGCATCAACCGCTTCTACGTCACTCATTTCTGGAAAGACTTTATTTGCCCATCCAATACTTGGAGCGCCCACAATACACCAGCGATTAATCCCTAAATCTAATGCATCATAAAATGGCTGACAAGCCTGACGCACCGCTTTACTCCAAGTTTGAATTTTTAATGGATCGATATCTTTCAATGATTCAGGATCAGATGATTCAATAGAAATCAAAGCTGCATGTTGAAGCGCATATTGGTTTCTCATTTCCTGAATATAAAGTGGAACTGTTTCAAAATGTTTTTGATCACAATGTTCATATCTTAAACGTGTTACTTCTTCATCACGATAATTGACAATCACATCCTTTGCACCCACTTCATAAGCTTTTTTTGTTAATAAACGGACAAGCTGATAACTGTCAATAGACGCTTCAATGAATAAGTCCTGTCCTTTTTGTAAATTCACACCTTGTTTAATAATAAGTTCAGCATATTTTTCTAACATGATTATCCACCTTTCTATCTAATCAAATGATACCCTATTTTGTTCTATTGTCAACAAGAACTTGTGCCATAAACGACTCTATGTTATAATAAAAAAGCAAAGGAACATAGCACGTATTTTTAAAAGTATTAGTTATTCTTCAAAGCAAAGATTTATTAGTCGTTTAAAAATGAAGTACTGGTTTTTTGCGAAATCTTTTAAGGAGGTACTTCATAATGAGTACAGGTAAAGTGAAATGGTTTAAATCTGATAAGGGTTATGGTTTTATTACAATGGAAGGTCAAGACAAAGATATCTTTGTTCATTTCTCTTCTATTAACGCTGAAGGATTTAAAACTTTACAGGAAGGTCAAACTGTTGAATTTGATATCGTTGAAGGAGATAGAGGACCTCAAGCTACTAACGTAACAGTTATTGATGATTAAACCATATAAAAAACACATCTTCGGATGTGTTTTTTATATGTGTTCTAACTTGATTGTTTTGATTTTAAAAAGGAAATAATAATATTTAAAAATATATAATCCAATAATAAAGACTCTTAACCACCATAAGTCTGTCAAAAACAATGGAAAAGCAAGCATGAAACTGGCAAGACTTAAAATACAGATTTTTGTTTTTAAAGTCATTGCTCTTTTTTGAACAAATGGTTCTAAATGTCTTTGATAAGCCTTTGTAGATACAAACCAGTTATGCACACGCTTAGAGCTTCTTGCAAAACAAAAGCCAGCCAGTAAAAGAAAGGGTGTTGTTGGTAATATAGGCAATACAATCCCAATAAATCCTAGACCAAAGCTAATCATTCCTATCATCAAATAAATATAACGCATACGTTTCCTCCTAAATTTTCAAAGCATGACGTAAAGCCAATAGAGGATGATAAAAAATCATTCTCGGTCCACTATAACGCATGACTTTTTTGATTTGCTTTTGCATATTCTTTTCATAACAATGAATATGACATTGACTACAAAATGTTTTATCTTTCATCATGGGACATTTTTCAATACGCTTCAAAGCATAATTGACTAAAGTCTTTTCATCTATATCATCATGATATAAACAATATAAATGAATCATCAAAGCCACAACTTTCATTTCTCTTTGTCGTTTCTTTTCAATATTCATTAGCTGACCCTGCCTTGATCCATTTTGATTGTTTGATTGACAATCTTCATTGTCGATTCACGATGAGAAACAAGAATAATGGTTCTCTCTTTTTCATTTTGTAATGCTTTTAAAATAATCCCTTCATTTAAAACATCTAAATTACTTGTTGGTTCATCTAATAAAATACATTCTGCCTGGCTCAGAAATGCTCTTGCAAGTGAAATTCTTTGTCTTTCTCCTCCTGATAATGATGACCCCAGTTCACTAACAGGTGTCTGATAACCCTCAGGTAAAGACATAATCCAATCATGCAGACTGGCTTTTTGACAGGCGGCTTGAATCTCATCACTTGTAGCATCCAATTTTGCGATTTTAATATTATTTTCAATCGAATCATGGAATAACACAGTTTCCTGTGTGACATAAGCAAACATATGACGCATATTGGATGTATTGATGTCTGTTAAAGGTGTTTGACCTATTTGGATCACACCACGAAGAGGATCATAGAAACGCATAAGTAACTTTAATAAAGTCGATTTTCCACTACCACTCTTTCCAATAATACCTGTCACTTTTCCTTTATCAAAATGAAGATGAAGATTCTGTAAAATAGGATCATCTTGTTGATAAGCAAACGTCACATCATCAACGTGGATATCATCAAATGATATATGAGGCTGTCCCGTCACTTCACAGATAGCTTCCTTTTCTTCTAAAATGGCCATGACACGACGACCACTGCTTAATGTAGAAAGTAAATTATTTGCCAGATTAGACAAGGCCATCACTGGTCCAAAACTTGAAAGCATCAGTACTACTGCTGTTATGACATGATAAACATTGACTTGATTTTGTAAATAGAAAATATACATCACGATAAACATAACGAAAGATGAGATAGATATCAGCAATTGTGAACATACAATTTGCGTAGCCTCAATATTTTTCATCTGTCCTTGCATATCCTCAATACAATCACTACGCTCATTCATCTGTTCAAGACGTTTGTTACCAGCATGATATTGCAAAAGTGTTGATAAACCACGATAGCTTTCTAATAGGAAACTGCTCATATTGCCAATTTCATCACGATTCTTTTGCCCTATCTCCTGCCCTTTGTGATTGACATAAAAGGGAATCACAATAGCCATCATCAAATAAGCAATCAAAGCAATCATCATAGCGAATATATGTATATGAGCAAAAAATTTCAATAAAATCAAGGATGTGAAAAAAGCAATCAAAACTGGTGAAATCGTATGAGCATAGAAAACTTCAAGTAACTCAATATCATTGGTAATAATAGAAATTAAGTTGCCTTTGTCTTTACCATCCAATTTGGCTGGTGCCAGACGTCTTAATGCTGTGTATACATGATCACGTATAATCGCTAGAAGTTTAAACGCAATATAGTGATTCAATGCCTGTTCACCATAATGAAGGACACCTCTTAGTATTGCCAAACATAGCAAAATACCTAAAACCCATGAAAGAGGAAAGTGTGCATACATCCCTGTTGTCTGTAAAATAGCCATCACCGCTATAACGGGAATGCCAATCGCACAAAGAAAACCTAAAACACCTAACAAAACAGCTCCTAACATTGGAAGGGTTAATGGTTTGACAAGTTTTAACATTTTCCATATCAATTGTACATTATTCATGGCTATACACCTCCAATTCCTGTTGACTTTGATACATATGATGATAAATGCCTTCTTGATGCATAAGTTTTTGATGTGTTCCCTGTTCTACCAAAGCCCCTTGTTGCATCACATAAATCTCATCACAATGAACCACACTTTGTAAACGATGGGTAATGAAAATAACCGTTTTTGTTTGTGTTAATGTCTCAATGACATTTAAAATATGGTTTTCACTCTCTACATCAATATTACTTGTGGCCTCATCAAAAATATAGACATCTACGTTTTTAAGTAATGCTCTGGCAAGATTCAATCGTTGTTTTTGTCCACCAGATAAATTATTTCCATTTTCTAATAAAGGCGTATCCAATCCCATTTGTTCATGGAAAAAGCCATCTAAACGCACTTGCTTTAATACATCCCATAACTGTTCATCACAATACTGTGAAAACATATTTAGATTTTCTCTAACCGTTCCTTTCAATATCATAGGATCATGTGTCACATACATCACATGTTCCATAAAACTCTTATCACGAATATCACTACGTTGATGCTCACCCATATAAAGATGTCCTTCTAAACAACGGTGATAGCCCATCATTAACTTGGCTATTGTACTTTTTCCTGAACCACTTTCTCCAACAATACCAATAAATTGATGTGGCTGAATATGTAAAGATACATCCTTTAAAATAGGTCTTTTGTCATCATATTGAAAAGAAACATGTTCAAGTCTGATATCAAAGGAAGTATCTAAATCATATTGACCATCTGATGATACAGGCAAATCTAAGATTTTAAAGATTTTATCACTCGCAGCAATACCATTCATCGCAATATGAAAGAAAGAGCCTAACTGTCTTAATGGAATAAAGAATTCAAAAGACATCAAAACAATAAACAATGCACCAAACAATGATAAAGTCTGATTTTGAAAATGTGTAATCGCAAAAAAGCATCCTAATCCTGCCCCACCATAGGCAACAATATCCATAATACTGATACTATTTAATTGCATAATCAAGACACGCATTGTAATACGTCTAAAATTCTCTGCTTCCTGATTCATCTGTTGTTGTTTATAGGCATCACTTTGATAAATCTTTAATGTTGTGAGTGCTTGAAGATTTTCTAAAAAACTATCTCCTAGTGTTGTATAGCTGTTCCAATATTTAGAAAGCAGTTTTTTGGCAAACTTCTGTACGAAAATAATCGAAACAGGAATCAATGGAACACAGACAAATAAAACCAAAGCACTTTTCCAGTCTAAGAAAGCTGTCAAAACAAATAATGTGACTGGTGCTAAAACACTATAAAACAATTGTGGTAAATATAATGAAAAATAAGTTTCTAACTGATTAATACCTTCCACTGATAATTGAACCAATTCACTTGTTCTGACATGATCTTGATAATGACTTCCTAAACTTAAAACTTTTTCAAAAAGACGCTGTCTTAAAGTCTTTTTCACAAGACTTGCTCCTTTAAAAGAATAATAAGTTGCCTTTTTTAAAACATAAGCTCGTATCATCAAAGATACAATCATAACAAGTAAAATCAAAACAACTTTTTCTATGGAAAGTTGTTGATCAAACAACTGTATAAACAAAACACATATCAATAACGTCAACACAATATTCATCAATAAAGCTATCCATTGACAAAATACCTGTTTCCATATATATGATTTTGCATCTGGCATTTCTTTTAATAATCTCTTGTCAAACATGAATACTCTCCTTTTTCTGTTAGCCTTATCTAACCGAAGTATCCAAATGTTAGCATAGAGTAACTTGCAAGTCAATAAAAAGTGATAGAATATCCTATCACTTGTTAAAATGAGCTATATCATATGTTTGCCATTGGCGATTCTTTTTGATTAATCCCTGATAACGACATGTTTGACAATCATATTGTAAAACATTTAAAAATTGTGTTGTGATCACAGAAGAATCTAAATATATAAAATCACCTAAACAACAGATTTGATGAAAATCAGATTGACCTGATACTTGATGTGTACCTATATGTCCAGCAATGACTTTTTTATAAAACTGTCCTTGCGAGGCAGGATATTTCATCAAATAGGTATTGACTGTTGATACCTGTTTCCATAGTTCTGGTTGATAATCAATGACTTCAATACCAGCATGCACAAAGATCTGATGATCATTTTCATAATAATAAGGTAAATGTTTTAACCAGTTCATAACAGAAGCATGTTTTTGACATATCAGTTCACGGCATTGATGATACATATCTTCTATTATAGAGAAACGATCTTGATGATAAGCAGATGCTCGTTGATAGATGGATGTCATTTCATCTTCACCTGTAAAACTTTCTAACGTTGAAAAAGACATATCTATTTGCGTATCCAGATAAGTTTCACGATCTTCTAAAAAAGATAGTAACCATTCTTCATGGTTTCCTTGTAAAACAATCATCTGTTGAGGATATGCAATTTGAAGCTGATAAATATATTGCAGTGTCAAACATGAATTTCCATGACAATCACCATCAATATAATCACCAACTAAAATCAATTGATCACCATTTTCAAAACGAACCCATTCATCAACAACATTCTTTAATAAATCATATCTTCCATGAATATCTGAAATTGCATAAATATATGCCATGATATCCTCCTACCCTACAATATTATTCTTCTGTATATTTCGTATTAAAAATATCTTCCTGATCAAAATCTTCCTTCATTTCTTTTAATTCAGGTAATTCATCTAAGGAAGTCAATGAAAATGCATCCATAAATTCATCTGTCACTCCATATAAGATGGGTTTACCCGGTGTATCTTCTCGTCCAACTTCTTTAATTAAAGCTTTCGCAGCTAGTTTTCTAATCATCGCGTCACATCCAACACCACGTATTTCTTCAATACGTACACGTGTAACAGGTTGATTATAAGCAATGATTGCTAAGGTTTCTAATGCTGCATTAGACAATGTATTTTCACTTTGTTCAATCATTCTTTGATAATATTCATGATGTTTGGCAAGTGTGGCAAATTTATAGACACCACCAAAATTAACCAGTTCAAACCCTTTGATTGTCTTATCATTTTCAATTTGAATCAGTTCATCAACATATTGTGTCGCTTCTTTTTTACTTAATTTTAAAACAGAAGAGATTTGTTTGATTGTTAAACCTTCATCTCCTGATAAAAACAACATACCTTCTATCACACTTAATATTTCATTTTTGTCCATCAAACTCTCTCCTTTAAATAGATATCTTCAAAGTTTCCATCCTGTTCAATAACCAGTTCATTTTTATTGACTAAAACAAGAACAGATAAAAAAGTAATCACAAAGAAGATTTTTGTTGGTTCCTCAAACAAATCTTCTAACTTGACTCTTTGATTTTTATGTATACGAAAATACTGTCTAATCTGATCACTACGTTCATCAATAGAAATCTCAACACGTGCTATTTTAGATTCTAATGGTGCCAATAATGCTTTTCTTTGAAACATCTTTTGCATAGCTCTAATTAAATCATAGACTTCCAAATTATCTGGAATCATTTCTGTTGTATCAATAACATATTCATCCATAAAAGCAGGAGCTTTTGTATGAATATATTGTCTTTGTTCATATTTTTCTTTAAATTCATCTAAGACATCTTTATATTTTTTATATTCAATTAATCGTTTGATTAACTGTTCTCTTGGATCTTCCTGATAATCATCTTCCAATTCAACCTTTTGGGTTGGTAAAAGCATTTTACTTTTCATCTCAATTAACTGTGCTGCCATGACTAAATATTCTGACATTGTTTCTAATTGCTGAGCATCCATTTGATCAATATAAGCAAGATATTGATCAGTAATAACTGAGACTTCCAAAGTTTCCAAATCCATTTCCTTTTCTTTAATTAAATGCAACAATAAATCTAATGGACCCTGAAAATCTTCAAGAACAACTTCATATGCCATGCTTCCACCTCCACTAACTTATGTATTATAACATATCACTATGAGTATATAAATAATAACTTTTGCATTCAAAATGATTTTACGCATCCATAATCTATCATAGTGGAAAATATATAAAGAATTACGAAATGATTAATAATTCTACCAATGCAATATATATAATAAATAATTTCAGCAATAATTGTTAAATATAAGATTCTTAACTATTTTATATGTAAATTTGTATACAAAAAAAATCGTCATCACATCCATGTGATAACGACTCTAATCAAGTAATGATGATTTGAATTTTCAATTAAAAAATTTGTCATGTTGCCAATCAAAATTCAAATAAAATAAATTTAATCAACTATATTTGAATTTTACAAACAATTTATAAATTGCGTTATTGCAAAAATTATTGCTAACAATTTAACAACATCATTAACATACCATTAAAAACAGGACAGATATAAGCATGAGCACAGTATCATAAAAAACAGATAGGAAAATTGCTAATGTGAAAAGTTTTAATAATATAAATTTCATATACTGAAATACCTACTGTATCATTTAAGTAAGCATACTCTCAATATTATCATGATATTTCTATATAGTAATGTAGCAACATTTCTTAAAAAAGCATTGAATTAGACTAATCTTGTTTTTCTTCTTTTTCTCTTTGAATACAATAAATAATAAAATTTTCGAAAATATCAAATTTTTTTGTGGTTTCAAAATATTTTTTTGAAACTTTTATTATAACTTCCACCTAATTCCATCATCTTTTGAAATTTCTTATTACAAAATTCATTATTCATTATATCATTTTCAAAAAGCCAAAAAAACTCATAAAATAAATCTATAGGAGGAATTTTAGAATAATTTTAGAATAATTTTTTATAATTTTTATATACTATGTAAGCTTCATCAAGTTGTGAACTTATTCTTTTGATGTAATAATCCTCTATTGTACAAATTATTTTTGCTAGATTTCCAGCAACAACATTATCAGGAATATTTTTGTTAATCAATGAATTTACACCAATTATAACATTATTTCCAATAGTTACACCTTTTAATATTGTTGAATTCATACCAATAAAACATTATTACTTATTTTAACTTTACCTGCCGGCCCCATGACGTTACCTTAAATTGTTTTTAAAACAGCCCAATCATATCCATGCGTTAAAATAGTACAACCTAATGTTATCTCAATATTATTTCCTATTTCGATTAAAAAAGGTCTAGTAGTATCTATTACAGTGTTCTCTAGTGTGTATACAATAACATTTTTTCCTATTTTGCATCCTTGCTTTTTTAAACATCTAATATAACTTTCACTACTACATTTATTTCCGTAAAGTATTCGTTTAATAATTTTTTTATGAGTTTCGCTATCCATTATCTCTCTTTACTTAATTCTGAAGATTTTTTTTAAAGTTTTTATGCTCCCTTCTTCTTTCACATAATATATTAATGACCCCATATAGTAACCAAGTTTTTTCCCAAAAACCTTCTTATATTTATTTACATAATAAATTCTTTTTCTATCTTTTTTTGTTAACCAAGAGCCATTGTAATGATGAATAGAAATTGTATTTTCTGTAATATTTAATTTATTTGTGAAACAAGATAAAGGACAAAGATAATCTTCTGGAAGAAATACAAATCCATCAATTTCTTGGAGCATTCCATTTTGTTTTAATCCTAAATTACTTAACACTCTTGTAGAATAAGTTGGAGATGGAATTAAATTTAATTTCCCATCATTCAATTTAAATGGTATATTTTCATAATCATCCCTCATTTTTTTTATAATTTTATTTCCCTTTTCAGCACCAAAACCTAAGCCTAAAGCAATAAATTTTTTATTTGAATCAATAGATTCGAAACCTGCAAAACCAGAACTATCTAGCAATGAATCTAAACTTTTTAAAAGTTCAACATCAGTATCTAGATAAATTCCTCCATGATTGTAAATAATATCTAATCTAGCATAATCAGGTACAAATCCATATTTTCCCTCATCATATGCTTCTTTCATGTATCTGTTCTTCTCTATGTCATAGTTTTTTTCATTCCATTGTATTATTTCATAATCGGGACAATATTTTTTCCAACTCTCTATACATTTTAAATCCTTTTCAGGCAGTTTTCCATTTCCAAACCAACAATAATGTATTTTTTTTGGTATCATTATTTTAATCCTCTCTTTTCTTTAAAAATATCTTTTAAATATTTATTTAAAAATAAATTCAATACTAAAAATATGATTAGTCCTACGCAGATATTTAAAAAACCAGCAATTATCCAATTAAACCAACAACTTATTTTTAAATATGAATTGAGTAATGTATTTATAAAATAAACCACAATAAATAGTAACATATTTATAAACAATAATTTAAAAGTAAATAGTTGTGAATAATCAGGTATTAATTTACGTGAATAAATAAGTACATCAAGAGTTCTATACAAATAAGAACAACTAGTCCCAACTAAAGCACCTAAAATTCCAAGTTTAGGAATTAAAACAATAGAAACAACCAAATTAATAATTGCTTCCAAAATAGCACGATTCCTAGTTTCTTTAAATTTTCCAGCCGCACATATAATTGTAATTCCTGGAATTCGTATATTTTGGATAACTGCATTAAATACAAATACCACCGCAACTAAAGGCCTATAATAATTTGTATCAGTAACATTTTCTGTATACAAACCAATAAAAGGCATTATCAATGAAGCAGTAACACAAAAAATCAAAAATAAACAGGGATAAAACAAACTTTCAAACAAAATATATTTATTAGTTAACGATTTTGACATAGTTGAAATTAATTTTCCAAAATATGCTTGTAGTGATGACGATAGAGTCGCAAAAATTCCGCTTAATGCTACAAAAACCATATTATAAACACTATATACACTAACTTCTAACAATGAACGAGTTCCCATTAAAATCGTTATTAAAAACACATCTGTATTCCCTACAATAATTGCAACTATCTGATGAATCAGCGAGTCCCAACGCTCAGACAATTGAGTATAATCAGGGGCAACTTTAAAAGATAAATTCAGATATTTCCCTTTGCAATATTTTTTTATTAAAATAAATCTTATTACACAAATAATAATATTAACAGATTTAACCAAAATAATATTTGCATGATTTAATATTAATATAATAGAAAACAAAGTATTTAAAATTAACAAAACAATTTGTGAGAAATTAACAATATATAAACGCTCGTCAGCAGATAAAAGAACTTTATACTTTCCTAAAAAAAGATAATCTACTAAATTTGATGCAGAAAGAATATAAAACATAATAGCAACTAGTACTGAATCAATTTGTCCCATAACAAATAAAGGATAAATTAATCCAATTATAACAACCAAGCATAAATATATTAAACCAGTTTTTTTATAAAGTGAACTAGTAGCTGATAAGATGCTATTAATTTTATTTTCATCTTTATTCACAAGTGGCAAATATAAAGCAACTGTAGCAACTGACCCTACTCCTCCTTCTACCAAAGCTAAATACGATATTAATTGACTTATAGAAACAATTAATCCATTAATAGATGAACCATAGTACTGAAGTATTAATTTAGGTACTATAATACCACAAATAGCAGTGGTAAGTTGTAATATGATACCGATATATAAATTACGAAACGTTTTATTCTTCATATTTTTTTTCACCATATTTCGTTATAAAAAAGCTTGATAAATAAATTAAAATTATCACAAAAGTAAAATGAAATGTAACCAATCCCGAAAAAGGTATCAATGCATTATCCCTACCTATAAAGTATATTTTGGTTAGTGAATAGATAAAAATCGTATCACTTAACAAATTATTTCCAAATCTTAAATGCAACAAATTACAAAAAAATGCATAAAAGCAATTTATTAAAAACACTCCTATCAAACCAAAATCTATAAATGTTTCTAAAACATATGTAGTTCCGATTCCTGCACCATTTAAATAATTATCTTTTAATGCAATATATGATAATTTGTGTGCTAGATCATTTGAAAGATAAGCACGTTCTTCACTGTTTCCTTCTGGCAAAGAATCAGTATTAAATAATACATTCCCAATTTGACCATATTTAAAATAATCAATGATAGCTGAAAATGTATAATTATTATTCTCTGCATTTCTAAGAACTGTTTTCTGAGAAATTCCAATACTTATAGTTTCAAACGTAGTTCCTTGATTATAAATAAAATCATAAGTTGTCCCAATTATACTAATTTTTTTACTTTCGTTATTCCTTGAAATTGAAACAAAGGACATTAACATTACTGAGGACAAACAAACAATTATACAACTAAAAAAAACCTTTTTTGCATTAAATTTTATTTTCCATTCATTTTTATTTTTAAGATAAAAAATTGATACAGAAAAAAGAGCTGATAAAACAAAAGGATTTCGTTGTCCTATTAATAATGTAGGAATTGTTGAACAAATATATAGTATTAAAACTAAAATTACTAGTTTCTTATTTTTAATAGATGCTAAATAAAAACTCATAAAAAATAAACTTAAATTTGATAGAAAAAGGATTATCCAAGGTATATTATTTTGACTTGTACCCAAATAATACTCTAGATAGGATTTGCCAAACATATTTATAAACTCAATAATTTTAACAATCAAATAGCTTGTAAATGTCACAAAAAAACCAAGTTTAATACTAATATTCAAATTTATCTTGTCTAATTTATTTAAAAAATTTTTAAATTTGTTTTTAACTTTAATTTTCTTTGATGAAATAAAATTTATTAATGGGACATATTTGCCAACTATTAATCCAAAAACAGTTGCATACATAATCAATAAATATTGAATTGCAATTTCTTTCCCAAAAACACACCATGTTTCTCCCCTACATAATAATAGCAAAGGTCTACTCATCAAAAACAATATAATCGGCGGTATAAACATTAAAGAAATCAAATTAAATTTTAAAAAAAAATAGAAAAAAATCTCATTAACAAAAAGCAAAAAAATTATTACTAAAATTAAATCATAAATCAATTGCAAATTCAGCGAATTTATTAATAATAAAAAAAATAATAATAAACCGCTAAGCAATAAGATTACACTACTATAATTATATACTTTTTTGTTGTATAATTTTTTCATTTTTATCCCTCATTATTAATTTTTTAATATATTTAAAAATGTTCATTGAAAAAGCTATAACAAGTATTTGCAATTTATCATTACGATAAAATTGATTTGAAAATAAAATAAGTAATAAATTTTTTCTCAAATAACTACAATATTCTTTAATTTTATCCTTATAAAAAATCTGTGACTCCTTATTTGCATAACCTCTAATTACAGATTTGTTAATTATATTAAACATTGATTTACAATATTGCATTATCGAAAAATCAACATATTCTTTATGATTTTTTAAACATTCATTCACAACAAATAAATTTGCTTCAACTGATGTATTATCTTTTATAGATAATCCACTTCTTGTAATACTTAATCCCGTCTGATTATAATAATAAAATAGAGAATCTGATTTATAAACTTTTGATGCTCTTTCATAACATTTAAACAGATAGATTACATCTTCACTTATTTGATCTTTTACAAACTCAATATTTTGAACAATTTCCTTTTTGAAACAACGATTAGTAACAGCAATTTCCTTGATAAAATATTCATATAGGATATTTGTAGAAATAACTGATTTCTCATTAAATTCAAATACTTTATTTTGTTCCAATTTATCTAAATTATAAGTAAAATTGAAACTAATAATATCTGGATTACAAAAATCAATTATTTTTATCATAGTTTCTATGCAACATTTCGAAAAACAATCATCACTATCTAAAAACATTACATAATCACCAGACATTTTTTTTAAACCATAATTTCTAGCATCAGATAGCCCTCCATTATCTTTATAATAATAGTGGCATCTCTTATCAAGTTCTACATATTTTTTACAAATTACATCTGAATCATCTTTACTGCCATCATTTATTAATAAAATTTCTAAATTTGAATATGTTTGTGAAAGCAAAGAATTGATACACATATCAAGTGTTTTGCTAGAATTATAAATTGGAACTATAATACTAATTAAAGGTTTATTCATCTTATTTCCTCCATACTATCTTATTGACTACACCAGTATATGATTGAATGAGTTTTACAACTTTATTGCTTACATCTTCCACATAATATGGTACTGGTATTCCTAAATCATTGTTTCTATTCATTTCTACTGCTAATTCTACTGCCTGTTCCACTCCACCTTCAGATATACCAGCTAAAATGAAACATGCCTTATCTAATGCTTCTGGTCTTTCTGTACTTGTTCTTATACAGATGGCAGGAAATGAATGTCCTATTGATGTAAAGAATGATGATTCTTCTGGCAATGTTCCACTATCACTCACTACTGCAAATGCATTCATCTGTAGATTGTTATAATCATGGAATCCTAATGGTTCATGCAGTCTGACTCTTTCATCTAGTTTGAAGTTTCTTGATTCCAGGAACTTCTTGCTTCTTGGATGACATGAATATAAGATAGGCATATCATATTTTTCTGCCAGTTTATTGATGGATGTAAACAGATCAATGAAATTCTTTTCAGTATCAATGTTTTCTTCTCTATGAGCACTCAATAGGATATATCCTTGTTTCTTTAATCCTAATCTAGCTAAAATATCAGAATTCTGAATTTGATTAAGATTTGCAGTTAATACTTCTGCCATAGGTGATCCTGTTACATATGTTCTTTCCTTGGCAGTACCTTCTGCATTGAGATATCTTCTTGCATGTTCGCTATAGCATAAGTTGACATCTGCAATATGATCGACAATTCTTCTATTTGTTTCTTCAGGAAGACATTCATCAAAGCATCTGTTTCCAGCTTCCATATGGAAGATAGGGATATGTAATCTCTTGGCACTGATGGCACTTAGACAGCTATTTGTATCACCTAAAATTAATAAAGCATCTGGTTTGACTTCAACCATCAATTGATAACTCTTTGCAATAATATTACCAATTGTTTCACCTAAATCTTTTCCCACTGCATTTAAATAGTAATCAGGTTCTCTTAATCCTAAATCTTCAAAGAATACCTGATTCAATGAATAGTCATAATTCTGTCCTGTATGAACTAATATCTGATCAAAATACTTATCATTCTTTTTGATGACTTCTGATAATCTAATAATTTCAGGTCTTGTTCCTATAATTGTTATTAGTTTAAGTTTTCTCATGTTTAAACCTCCTCAAAATATGTATCTAGCTTTTCTGGATCAAATGGTTCATTTGCCCACATAACAGTAACCATATCTGTATCTCCAATATTTTCAATATTGTGAGTATAGCCAGTTGGTATATCAATAACCTCAAGTTTTTCTCCTGATACTTTATATTCTATAACCTTATCATCACCAATTTTTCTGAATCTAATGACTCCTGTTCCACTGACAACTAGGAATTTTTCATTCTTTGTATGATGCCAATGATTTCCTTTTGTAATATGTGGCTTTGATATATTGACTGATACCTGTCCATGTTCTTTTGTTCTTATGAATTCAGTGAATGAACCTCTCTCATCAATATTCATCTTTAATGGATAGCCAAAGTTATCCTCTGGTAAATATGACAAATACGTGGCATAAAGCTTCTTAGTCAAATCATCATTTTGATTTGGAATAGATAAATTATTTCTACTTTCTTTAAATGATTGAATAGTATGAGCTAATTCACCAAGCGATATTTCATGAATAGGAGATACTTCATAATACTCTCCATTAAAGTTTGGATGACCTTTCATACATTCAATAATCTCATTAACGACATCATCTATGTAACAAAGAGGTAAAACAACACTTGGATCATTAATTTGTATGTCTAAGTCATTAGCGATGTTATAGCACCAAGTAGCTGTAACACTGTTATAGTTAGGTCTACACCATTTTCCAAACAGATTGGCAAATCTATAGATATAGACTGGATTACCATTTGATTGAGAAAATTCTTTCAAATAATCTTCTCCTTCTTTTTTGCTTTTTGCATAGTCATTATCCTTTCCAACCTGAATAGATGATGAAGCAATAATAGGACATTTATTCTTGTGTTTCTTGAGATATGAACATAATATTTCAATGAATCCCTTATTGCCTTCATAGAATTCTTCAGGATTTTTTGGTCTATTGATTCCTGCAAGATTGACTACATAATCACAGTCCTTTGTAAATCTATCCAGATCATCTAATGAATTATTTAAGTCAAATAAAAAAATATCTTCGATTGAGATATTTCTTGTTCTATCTTTATTGTCTTTAATATTCCTTAATGTTTCTACTAGATTTCTTCCTACAAATCCATTAGAACCTGTTACTAAGATTCTCATAATGTATTCTCCTTTTTAATTTCTTCGAAAATTTTATAATGAACATCAGCCATTTTGTCAATAGTATATTCTTTTGCCTTTTTGTTATTTTCATTTATGATTTGATTAAGCTTTTTTGAATCACTAAAAATATCTTTTATTAATCTACTTAATTCATTTACATTTTCAGTTTCAAAAATGTTGTGTTCATCAAGTATTTCTAGGGCAGCTCCTACTTTATTTGAAGAAATTATAGGTAGGGAATATGCTAATGCTTCGTTAATAACTAATCCCCATACGTCAAATCTTGATGGAAGAACAAATAAATCTGCAGCACTATAATATTCTGAAAGTTTTTCTTTATTTGCAAATTCAACGAAATGAACATTATTCAACTTATACTTCTCAATTATTGAATTAAGATCATCCGTTGCTTTTCCACCAACAATGTACAAATCATATTCTGTCTCATTAAGTTTAGAAAATGCTTTAATTAATATATCAAATCCTTTTCTTGGAATTATTTGCCCTACACTTAGTATCATTTTTTTATTCTCATCAATACACAACTTATTTTTATATTTAAACTTTTCATCAACTGTAATATGTTTTACTTCACTTTCTTCAATACTTGAAAAAGGATATATGTATATATTTTTTTTACATGCACCATAGTAGTTTAAATATTCAACAGCTTCTTTAGATGTTGTAATCCAATAACTAGCTGAAGAAATAAAAAATTTTTTTATTTCTGATATGACCTTTTTTTCATTATAGTTTATTACTCCACCGTCAGCATTCAGAATAAATGATTTTCTAAAAAGTTTTAAACAAATAATTGCAAACATTGCAGTAAATGTTGAATATCCTCCAATTACAATCAAATCAAAATCTTTTTTTAGAAATTTAAAAATCTTGAAGGAAAAAGAAGATTCTTCTCCAATTTTAATACCATTTAACTGAATTAACTTAAAATTTTTGGATTCAACACTATTTAGCCAATTATCATCTCTATTTAACGCACTATTTCTTTCAACAACTACAGTTAAATCACATTTTTGTCCTAAATAGTTAAAGAATTTCATACGATATGGAACAGTTAAATTAGTTAAATATAATACTTTCATAAAACCCTCTCATATAATTCTATATATTTTTTAAAAAGTTGATATTTAATTTCATATCTTCTGTTTTAAAATCAAAATTAATTTCATTATTTAAAACTTGATTAATTGTATTTAACATATTTTCATAATTGTCTACAACCACACCAGTATCTTTACTTATTGTTTCAATACATCCACCAACATTATTAGTAATTACAGGTGTATGGCAAGCAATTGCTTCTAAATTGGTAGTTGGATAATTATCCTCAAGAGTAGGATTTATAAAAATATCAGCTGCATTATACGCTTCTACTAATTCTTTCCTATTCTCCGTTCTAGAAATACCTAGAATTCCTGTTGGTAAATTTTTAATTTGTTTTTTATTTAATCCTATTAAAACTATCCCAACAGAAGAATTTAAATCTTCTCTCAATTTTAAAAATGTGTTAAATCCTTTTTTTTGATTAAAAACACTTGCTAATCCCAATATAAACTTTTCTTCATTAATCATATACTTAGTTTTGAAATTAGTATCTGTTTTTTTAAATATTGATGTATCAATTCCATTATTAATAACTTCAATAGGATACTTAGATAAAAATGATTTTTTACATAAATCAGCCAACCACTTTGATGGCGTAACAATTGTAAGATTTTCTAATAAAGTGAATAACTGTTTTTTCTTTATAAAATTTCTTCTTGAATTTTCAAATAACAAACAACTTGGATATTCTTTTTTTTGGGGACAGTCTATACATTCTTTTTGCCATTTATTGCAATTTGCATAAGTAAAATAAGAACAATGCCCTGTAAAACTCCAACAATCATGTAGCGTCCATACTACCTTTTTATTACTTTCGTTTAAATATTTAAATAGTATTTCAATATTTAAAAAATATCCATGAATATTGTGTAGATGAATAATATCTGGATCATATTCTCTTATATCTTTAATTAATTTTTTAGTAGCCCTTCTACTACCAAAACCATGAAGATCAAATATTCTTGTCAAAAACACGTGAAAATAATTATCCCATCTATTGCCAATTTTTATTGTTTTATATCCTTGTGGTGCTGAATTTCTTCCATAAGCTATACAACAATCATGCCCTTGTTCAATTAAAAGATCATAGATATCTGTACATATTTTCCCTGTACTTCCATAGCCACAAACTGAATTAATTTGTAAAACTTTCATTTTTTTTAGTTCTCCATCTTTCAAGTTCTTCCTTTACTAATGGAACTTCTAACAATTTGGCTTTCACAGCTTCTATATCCATTAAATCTGTATTATTGGAATTGAACTGTGTAAGTGTAGATTCCTTGATGCCTTCTGAAAAATATTTGTCATAGTTCAAGTCTCTCTTATCTGCAGGTACTCTATAGAAGTTTCCTAAATCTATAGCATTGGCACATTCTTCATCAGTAAGTAATGTTTCATACATTTTTTCACCATGACGAATACCAATCACTTTTATATCATTATCAGCATTGAATAATTCCTTGACTGCTTTAGCTAATACATCAATAGTGCAGGCTGGTGCTTTTTGTACAAAGATATCTCCACTTTGACCATTTTCAAATGCAAATAATACTAAATCCACTGCTTCTTCTAGTGTCATGACAAATCTTGTCATTGTTGGCTCAGTCAATGTCAAATCGTTTCCTTCTTTTATTTGGTTAATAAAAAGAGGTACTACTGAACCTCTTGAAGCTAATACATTTCCATATCTAGTACACATGATACTTGTCTTTTCAGGATCAACTGTTCTTGACTTTGCGACAATAACCTTTTCCATCATGGCTTTGCTTGTTCCCATTGCATTGACTGGATATGCTGCCTTGTCTGTAGAAAGACAGACAACACGCTTAACTCCACATTCAATAGCTGCAGTCAATACATTTTCAGTACCTAGTACATTTGTTTTGACTGCTTCGATTGGAAAGAATTCACAGCTAGGAACCTGTTTTAATGCTGCTGCATGGAAAATATAGTCTACACCATGCATTGCATTCTTAATTGACTGTAAATCTCTGACATCTCCAATATAGAATTTCAATTTATTAAAACTATGAGGATATTTTGCCTGATATTCATGACGCATGTTATCCTGTTTTAATTCATCTCTACTGAATACTCTTATTTCTTTAATATCTGTTTCTAAAAAACGATTCAAAACTGCATTACCAAAAGAACCAGTTCCTCCGGTAATCATTAATGTTTTTCCTTCAAATTGACTCATTTTAATCCCTCCATGTAATCTTCTAATTCATTTAATAAAGAATTTTTATTGAAATTGTTTAAACCATATTGATAGGCATTTAATTTATAGTTATTTACTTCTTGCTGGTCTAGATTTATTAGTTCTTTTGTTGCTTTAACTAAAGATTCAACACTTATCTCCTGACTAATTATTCCACAATGTGCATCCTCTATAATTTTCTTTCCTTCACCATTAACACAACCTAAAATAGGTACTCCACATGAAAGATAGGTTTGTAGTTTTGCTGGAATAGTCATTTCAAAAATTGGATCAGGTTTTAATATCAAAAGAGCTGCATCACTTGATTCTAAATATTGTGGAATTTTATTTTCTTCTATAAATTCATAAAATGAAATACATGATTCTAAATTCAATTTTTTTACTAATAACTCCATTTTTTCCTTAGAACGACCATTACCAATAAAATTCCAATGAATATTTTCATTTCTTAACTTATCAGCAGCCTGTATTGCTATATCAATACCTTGTGCTTCGCCAATATTCCCAGTAAATGTAATGTTGAATTTGCCATTATTAAAAATATTACTATCTAAATTTGATTTTGATACTATAGAATATTGAGGCCAGTACTTAACTTTTGATTGATCAATTCCTCTTTTTGTAATTCTTTCAACAAAACTTGGACTAGCACATAGTAGTAAATCGCAATGCTTATAAATATAATTTACAAGTTTATCCACAATTGAAATAATAAAAGCATTATTTATTCTTGTCACAGCAACGATATTTTCAGGCCATAAATCCTGAACGTTCATTATGACTGGAATATTTAATATTTTTTTTAATTTTATTGCAGGTAAAGCAACTGTTATAGGACTAACCTCAAAGACATAAATAATATCAAAGTCTTTATTTATTTTCTTTGCTTTCTTATTTGCATGCCAAACAAAGCTTAAATAATTTCTCATCAAGTTAAATGCACCTGTTTTTCTTGCTCGTAAAGGCACACGAATTATCTCTACATCATTCCAAATTTCATTATCATTCCCTTTGAATGAATAACCTGAATAATACTCGCCTTGTGGATAATTAGGTTTACCAGTTAATACAGTTACTTCATGATTTCTTTTCTTTAGTTCTAAAACAAGATCATTGATTCTAAAATTTTCTGGATAAAAATATTGAGATACAACTAATACTTTCATTATTGCACCTCCGTCATCTCTATTGACTGTTTCAGTGAATAGATGTTGTAATCATTCTTGTATTTCGATAATTCCTTATCAATCATCAGATTGCCAAACACCTTGTTGACATAGACTTGTTTATTGAACATTCTGATGAATGGATTGAATATCCCTGTGAACCAGATTCTATGATTGTTTATTTTGGCTATCTCTTTGATGAGTTCATAGCTTGATACATATTCACTGTTCTGTGGCAGGAATATGCCTCTCTCTTCGTTATCAATCATCTGTTTGATGAATTCCATCAGATTCCCTAGAAACAACATGCTTCTTTGATTCTTCAATGTTGGAAATACAGGAGTCTTCTTGGCAAACTTTGAAAGTAATGGATAGTTTCCCTTTGACCCTGGCCCATAGATCATTGGTGGTCTTACAATCACGACATTGAAATGTTCATCTTCAAGTGGTCTTATCTTGATTTCTGCCTGTTTCTTGCTGTCACCATAGAAATTGTCTGGTGTCAATGGTGTATCCTTGGTAATGATTCTATCTTTTCCAATTGTTCCACTTCCATAGACAATGATGGATGACATAAAAATAAACTGACTTACCTTTGATTCCTTTACCTTCAGGGCAACATCATAAGTTAAATCAGTATTGACTCTATAGTACAGTTCTCTCTGGCTTTCATCTGGTGTAGAATGTGCCAGTCCAGCCACATGATAGACAACATCAAACGAAGAGAAGTCAAACTCTTTCCAGCTGTCATCTCTGACATCAAGTTCTTCTACATAATAGTCATCTGGATACTGTTCAAGGTATTTCTTGAAGCTTGTTC
>ERZ1643251.783-NODE-783-length-41245-cov-13.386283_pt1 | contig 41245 bp, 35 predicted proteins | sample MGYA00579261_ERZ1643251 | MGnify/ENA primary metagenome ERZ1643251 (study PRJEB29033, sample SAMEA4952267) | chicken gut metagenome | biome: Broiler Chicken; feature: Gastrointestinal Tract; material: Caecum | place: Ireland | collected 2018 | study: Broiler... | reverse complement strand
GGCGCTTGTGGGTCAGCTCGGCCAGGGGGTTGTTCTGGTCCATGAACTGGGACAGCGGGCTGGAGCCGATGAACTCCCGGATGGCCGAGACGACGGGCCGGATGTTGACAAGGCTCTGCGGTGTGATTTCGCCGGATTCCTGGTTCTGCAGGGTCATACGCTCGCGCACAACGCGCTCCATGCGGGCAAAGCCGATGCGGAACTGGTTCTGCAGCAGCTCGCCGACGCTGCGCACGCGGCGGTTGCCAAGGTGGTCGATCTCGTCGGTAGAACCGATGCCGTGGTCCAGCCCGATCAGGTAGCTGACCGAAGCGAAGATATCGTCGACGGTGACGGTGCGGCTGATGAGCGCGTCGCGGTTGCGGCGCAGCAGTTCCTTCTGCTCCTCGGGGTCGGAGGCGGCGTCGAGGATCTTGCGGATCTCGGCAAAGCTGGCGCGCTCGTTGATGCTGCACTCCTCCACGTCAAAGCTGAAGAAGGGCTGGGCGTCGACGCAGCCGTTCGAGATGATGACGACCGGGGTGGGCTCCTCGTTCTTGCGCTCGACAAGCACGGTCACGCGGGCGACGCCGGCGGCGTCGATCTCGCGGGCTTTCTCGGTGGAGATCTTCTCGCCCTTGGCGGCCAGCAGCTCGCCGGTGAGCGGGGCGACGATGTCCTCGGCGGCGCGGTAGCCGGCAATGCGGCGGGCCAGCGCCAGCTTGCTGTTCATCTTGAAACGGCCGAAGCGCGCGAGGTCGTAGCGGCGGGGGTCAAAGAACAGCGCGTTGATGTGGCTGCGGGAGCTTTCGACCGTCGGCGGTTCGCCGGGGCGCAGCTTGCGGTAGCATTCGAGCAGGCCTTCCTCGGTGTTGTGGGTGATGTCCTTTTCCAGCGTGGCGACGATCTTGGGCTCGTTTTCGCCGAAGAACTGGCGGAGCTGGTCGTCGGTGGAAAGGCCGAGCGCGCGCAGCAGCGTCGTGACCGGCAGTTTGCGGTTCTTGTCGATGCGGACATAGAACACATCGGAGGAGTCGGTCTCATATTCCAGCCAGGCGCCGCGGTTGGGGTTCATGGTCGCGGTGAACAGGTCCTTGCCCGCGCGGTCCTTGGTGGAGGCATAGAACACGCCGGGGGAACGCACGAGCTGGCTGACGATGACGCGCTCGGCGCCGTTGGAAATAAAGGTACCGGAATCGGTCATGAGCGGGAAGTCGCCCATGAAGATCTCCTGCTCCTTGACTTCGCCGGTCTGCTTGTTGATCAGGCGCGCCGTGACATACAGGGGCGCGGCATAGGTGGCGTCGCGCTCCTTGCATTCCTTAATGGTATACTTGGGATGGTTGTCCAGGCGGTAATCGATGAACTCCAGCATCAGGTTGCCGGTGTAGTCCTCAATGGCGGCGATGTCGTGGAAAACCTCGTGCAGGCCCTCCTCCAGGAACCAGTTGTACGAGTTTTTCTGGATCTCGATCAGATTGGGCATCCCGATCACTTCGTTGATCTTGGAAAAGCTCATTCTGGTCGTGCGGCCATTGTGTACGGGCTTGACCTTTACCATAAAATGCGACCACTCCTATTCCGTAAAGTTTGACAAAGCCGACCATAGGGCGCGCTGCCGCGGCTGCCATCTTCGTCACTTTTCACAAAGTTTTGGCGGCAGACGGGGCGGCGCATGCCCTTTAGGGCGCTCTATTCCATTTTTGTGATACTTGGTCAGTATACCGCATGCACGGGCGCTTGTCAAGCGTTTTTTGTGATTCCTGGCCGATGAATCGCATTTTTTACATTTGCGCGCCGTTTTGCCGCATTTTATCGAACGCCCGGCCCCGTGTGATAAAATTCGGCAGTTTGACGGTTTTCCACCTGCCCGCCGGGCTTGACAAACCGCACAAGCGCGGCTATCCCGTCATTTTGCCCAGAAGCGGCGGGCATAGTTTGTGCAGACATGCTCTTGACAACCGCGGTTTTCTGCGTTCAGCGGGGCGGCAGCCATTTTTCCATCACAAAATTTTCAAGCGCCACGCCATGGCGGACCACGGTCTGCGCGCGCAGCACGCGGTAGCCGCGGCGCTCGAAAAACGAACGCGCCGTGCGCGAGGCGTGGGTGGTGATGCGCGGCGCCGGGCAGGCGGCTTCCAGTTCGGCGCACAAAGCGGACGCCACACCGCGGCGCTGGCGGTCTTTATGTACATAAAGGCGGTCGAGGTAGCCCTGTTCCGCCGCGAGGTCGGCAAAGCCGACGATCGTCTGCCCTTCCACCGCGACCAGCGTGCGGTGGGCGCGGAAGGAGGCGTCCCAGGCCGCCAGGTCGGGGCGGCCGTCGGCCCAGGCGTCGAGCTGGGCGGGGGTGTAATCGGCGGCTGCCACCGTGTGCACGGTATCATAAAACAGGGCCGCCAGCGCCGGGCAGTCGGACGGCGCATAGGGGCGCAGCGTAAAATCATTCGGCATGGGGTTCCCTCCGCAGCTGAAAAAAGGTGAAAAAGGCCGTGCGCCCGGCTGGCGGGCGCACGGCGGCGGGATGGACAAAACGATCAGTCAAGGAAATCGCGCAGTTTCTTGCTGCGGCTGGGGTGGCGCAGCTTGCGCAGGGCCTTGGCTTCGATCTGGCGGATGCGTTCACGGGTGACGTTGAACTCCTTGCCGACCTCCTCCAGCGTGCGGGGGCGGCCGTCCTCCAGGCCGAAACGCAGGCGCAGGACCTTTTCTTCACGCGGGGTCAGCGTCTTGAGCACTTCGGCCAGCTGCTCCTTGAGCAGGGTCTGGCTGGCGGCTTCGGCCGGGACCGGGGCTTCGTCGTCGGGGATGAAGTCGCCGAGATGGCTGTCCTCCTCCTCGCCGATGGGCGTTTCCAGGCTAACCGGCTCCTGTGCCACGCGCATGATCTCGCGGACTTTGTCCACCGGCATGTCCAGGCGCTCGGCGATCTCCTCGGCGCCGGGCTCGTGGCCGTTTTCGTGCAGCAGCTGGCTGGAGACCTTCTTGACCTTGTTGATGGTCTCGACCATATGCACCGGGATGCGGATGGTGCGGGCCTGGTCGGCAATGGCGCGGGTGATGGCCTGGCGAATCCACCAGGTGGCGTAGGTCGAGAACTTGAAGCCCTTGGTGTGGTCAAACTTTTCGACCGCTTTGATGAGGCCGAGGTTGCCCTCCTGGATGAGGTCCAGGAACTGCATGCCGCGGCCGACATAGCGCTTGGCGATGGAGACGACCAGGCGCAGGTTGGCTTCGCTCAGGCGCTGCTTGGCGCGCTCGCCTTCGGGCCCGCCGTTCTGGATGGCCAGCGCGAGCTCGACCTCCTCGTCGGGGGTGAGCAGCGGCACGCGGCCGATCTCTTTCAGGTAGACCTTGACCGGGTCGTCGATGGTGACGCCCTCGCTGGACAGCGCGTCCTCGAAGTCGTCGACCGTGTCTTCGGTCAGGGCGGCGTCGCTGACACCGGCGAGCGGGTCGTCGTCCACAACTTCGATGCCGCTGCTCTCCAGTTCTTCATACAGCTTTTCCATCTGTTCGACGTCCAGGCCGTGGCCGCTCTCCTCCATGACGTCGCTGATCTCGCTGTTGCTGAGCTTGCCGGCGCGGCGGCCCTGGTCGATCAGGGAGCGGATGGGGTCTTTCTTTTCTGCCATAAGTACAATCTCCTTTTTGGGGGCCGAGGCCCGATTCAATATGATATGCACGGCCGTGGGCAAACGCCCCGGCGCGGGGGATGGTTTTCAGTCTTCTTCCGGCGCGTGCTTGTCCGACGCGATGGAGGCGAACAGCTGCCGGAAGCTGTCGTCGTCGGTACCGGCGGCGCGGCTGCTCTTGGGGGTGGCGCGGCGCAGGCGTTCGAGATACATGTCGATATCCTGCCGCACAAGGCGCTGGCCGCTGTTTTCCGCCTGGACCTGCACGATGAGCCCGAGGGCTTTTTCGTCGTCCAGCATGCTGTGCAGCGCCGTGACGTTGACCGGCTGGTGTGCGTCGGCGCAGGCATAGACAGCCTGCACAGCGGCGCGGATCTCGGGTTCCGGGATTGTTTCAAGGTCGAGCAGCGGGCGCACATAGGCGATTTCATCCGGGTCCTGCAGCAGCGCGGCCACAAGCTGGCGCGAAGCCTTGGCCGGGGCCAGCGCATTGGCCCCGCGGTCATAGGGCAGGCGGATGCCCGCGCTGTTGCCCTGGTCGGCCAGGGCGCGCTGCTCCTGGCGGCGGGCGCGGCGCACCGCGCCCTTGAGCGCGCCGTCCAGCTGCGAAAGGATCGCCTGCTTGGCAACGCCGGTCTCCCCGGCGATGCGCCCGGCGTAAACATCGCGCGCCGTGGGGCTGACCGCGCCGCCCGCCAGGATGCCGATGGCTTCGCGGATATACTCCAGGCGGCCGTCGTCGGTGCGCAGGTCGTATTTTTTCTTCGCCTTGCCAAGCGCAAATTCGGTCGGGTTGGAGGTGCCGTTCAACAGCATCTCGAACCGTTCTTTGCCGTAATGACGGATGAACTCGTCCGGGTCCTTGGCGCCGGGGATGGTGAGCACCGAAACTTTCACGGGGCTGTCCGCAAACAGGCGCAGGCTGCGCTCGGTGGCTTTCTGGCCCGCCTCGTCGGAGTCGTAGCAGAGCACGGCTTCCTCGGCATATTCGCTGAGCAGCTTAACCTGTTCGGGCGTGAGCGCCGTGCCGCAGGCGCAGACGGCGGTATCGAACCCGGCTTCGTGCATGCTGATGACATCCATGTAGCCTTCGCAGAGGATGAACCGCTTGGAGGTGGATTTCTTGGCCACATTGAGCGCAAACAGCGTGCGGGATTTTTTGTAGACCTGCGTTTCGGGGCTGTTGATGTATTTGGGCTTGGAATCGTCCAGCACGCGGCCGCCGAAAGCGATGATGTTGCCGCGCACGTCGATGATGGGCACCATGACGCGGTGGCGGAAGATATCGTAGAGGTTGCCTTTCTGGCTACGCTTGACGAGGCCGGAATGTTCCAGTTCTTCTTCGGCAAAGCCGCGGCGGCGCAGGTAGTGCAGCAGGCCGGAGAAATTTTCCGGCGCATAGCCCAGGCCAAAACGGCGGATCGCGGCGTCCGAAAGGCCGCGCTTTTCCTTCCAGTAGCGGCGGGCGGCGGCGGCTTCCGGCGTGCGGGCGTTGAGCTGCTCGTAAAAGTAGCGGGCGGCGCAGCGGTTGATCTCGAGCAGGCGGCTGCGGGCGCGGCCCTCCTTGTCGTCCTCCTCTGGCATCGGCATCCCGGCGCGGGAGGCCAGCTGCTTGACGGCTTCAACATAGCCAAGGTTGTTGATTTTGCGCACAAAGGTGATGGCGTCGCCGCCCGCGCCGCAGCCAAAGCAGTAAAAGCTCTGGGTGTCCGGATACACGGTGAAGGAGGGGGACTTTTCGTTGTGGAACGGGCACAGGCCCACCAGCGTGCGCCCGCGGCGGCGCAGGCTGACATACTGGCCGATCAAATCTTCGATGTCGTTGCGGCGGACCACTTCCTGGATATATTCCTGCGGGATCAACGGTTCCCCTCCCCTCCCCTCTTTTTTAGAGTTCAGAGTTTAGAGTTTAGAGTTAAGATGCGGTGCGCGGCTGCGCCGCGGGTTTGTAAATAGCGGGCGGGCGCACGGAAGACCGACCGGTTTATCTGCGGCGGGCCTGGCTGCGCTGGCGGGCGGTGTCGCGGCGGTCATGCGGTTTGCGCAGGCCGAGGACGAACAGAAGCAGCGCCAAAGGGAGCAGAATGGTCAGCGCGATGGCAAGCGGGTACACGCCCCGCACCCAGGCCGCCGCCGCGCCCGCGGCGATGGCCAGCAGCAACAGAATGTACACAACGATATACCGCTTGCGGTCAAGCGCGGCCAGCCGCTGCATCCAGGTGATGAATACATCCCCGAGCACATTGACAAAGAAATCGACAACACCCGCGAAGAAATCCATCGTATATACCCCCTTGCGGCAATTTCGTTTTCTGGTTCTATCACAGCACCGTCCACTTCTGCGGGACGAACAGCTGTTCAAACTGGCGCACGGCGAAAGCGTCGCTCATGCCGGAAATGTAGTCGGCGGCAGCGCGGTCGACGCCTTCGCTGAAAGCGATGCCCATGTAAAAGTTCGGCATCAGGGACGGGTCGGCGCAGAAGCGCTCGTACAGCTCGGCGACCATCTTGTCCACCTTGCCTTCCTCGCGCTTGGCTTCCTTGTCGACATAGACGGTCGCGTACATGAAGTCTTTGAGCAGTTTGTACGCGCCCTCGACTTCGGGCGAAAAGGCCATGTGCCCGCGCGGGCTGCTGCGCACAAGGTCGGTGATCATGGTCGTGATGCGCTCGCTCTTGGTGTGGCCAAGCACGCGCACAGCGTCGGCGGGCAGGGCGGCCGGGTCCAGCACGCCGGCCGTGATCGCATCCTCGATATCATGGTTCAAAAAGGCGATGTGGTCCGCATAGCGGACGGCGCAGCCTTCCAGCGTGCGCGCCCAGGTCCCGGTGGTGTGGGTGATGATGCCGTTGCGCACCTCCCAGGAGAGGTTGAGGCCCCGGCCGTCCTTTTCCAGGAAATCGACGACGCGCAGGCTCTGGCGGTAATGGGTAAACCCGCCGGGGCAGAGCCGGTTGAGCGCGCGCTCGCCCGCATGGCCGAACGGCGTGTGCCCAAGGTCGTGGCCGAGCGCGATGGCTTCGGTCAGGTCCTCGTTGAGGCGCAGGGCGCGGGCGATGGTGCGGGCAATCTGGCTGACTTCCAGCGTATGGGTCAGCCGCGTGCGGTAGTGGTCCCCCTCCGGGGAGAGAAAGACCTGCGTCTTCTGCTTTAAGCGGCGGAACGCCTTGCTGTGCAGGATGCGGTCGCGGTCGCGCTGGTAGCACGGGCGCAGCGGGTCCTGCGCTTCCGGCTTGCGGCGGCCACGGCTGCGCTCGCTCAAAGCGGCATAGGGGCTGAGGGTCAGGCGTTCGATGGTCTGTGTCTGTTCCCGGATGGTCATGAACTTCCTCCCTGCTGTGCGCGGCCGCGGACGGCGGCGGGCAGCAAAATTGCTTTCTATCTATTAAATACGATAAAAACCGCAAAAACACTTCCCCGCGCGGGTCCTGCGGCCAAATTTCACGGATGGTTCACAAACGGCGGGTCAAAACGGCGCGAAATGCGGCGGGCTGACCGTGACGGCGGCCGCGCCGCGCAGCAGTTCGCCCAGCGCGGCGCAGAGCGCCCCCTCCTGCCCCGCGGGCATGCGCCAGCGCAGCGTGACCGCCCCGGCAAACTCCGGTTCCTCCAGCCGCGCGCCCGCCTGCTCGATCAGGCGGCGGGCGGGTTCGTACTGCGCGTAGGGCACGGCGAGCGCGCAGTCGACAACACTGCGCATCTGCACGAGCTCGGCAGCCGCCAGCGCCCCGGCGGCCGCGGCCGTATACGCGCGCACCAGCCCGCCGGTCCCCAGCAGGATGCCGCCGAAATACCGCGTGACCACGACGATCACATCCGAGACCCCGGCATGCCCGATGGCCTCGAGCACCGGCGTGCCCGCCGTTTTGGCGGGTTCGCCGTCGTCCGAATAGCGCACGCGGCCGTTTTGCAGCACATAGGCATAGACGTTATGGCGCGCCGTGCGGTTGGCGGCGCGCACGCGCTCCAAAACGGCGAGGGCGGCATCCTCGGTGTCCGCAAAGGCGGCGGTGGCGATAAAGCGGCTGCGCTTTTCTTCATAGGTATAGACGGCGCTGCCGCGGATGGTGCGGTAATCGGGCATGGCGGAGTTCCTTTCTTGTGCAGGCTGCGGAAAAACGCGCCAAATACAACAGTACCGCAGGCGGGGTCCCGTCTGCGGTACGAATGATGTTCAGCTTTAGCTTACTTGCCGGCCTTGTTGGCGTAACGGCGCTTGAAGCGCTCGACACGGCCGCCGCTGTCGACCAGCTTCTGCTTGCCGGTGTAGAACGGATGGCACTTGCTGCAAACTTCGACACGGATCTCAGGCTTCGTGGAACGGGTCTGGATGACGTTGCCGCAGGCGCAGGTGATGGTGCAATCCACATAATTCGGATGGATGCCTTCCTTCATTGCAATTTCACCTCTTTCTGGATCATGACTTACGGGAGCCATACTCAATATATGCGCTCATCACAATCTCCGAATGTTGGCTACCAGCATACGCCATCCTGTGCGAATGGAGCAGCCATCTGAACGATTGCCGGAACAGTATACCAAAATTTCGTGGGGGTGTCAAGTTTTTTCTTTGGAGCGTGAGGGGATGCCCTCTTCTCAACTTTGCGCTGTCAGACATGCGCCTTCAGTCCATGCCGGGCGCGGCCGGCGTGTCATCTTCGACATGTTCGAGGATATCGCCCGGCTGACAGTGCAGTACATGGCAAATGGCGTCCAGCGTACTGAAGCGAACCGCGCGCACCTTGCCGGTTTTGAGATACGAGAGGTTGACATTGGAGATGCCGACCAGCTCCGCAAGCTGGTTGAGCTTCATCTTGCGGTCTGCCAACACGCGATCCAGACGAATAACAATCATAATGTATGGTCCACCTCATCCTGCAGCGCGATGCCATACTGAAGGATATACGCCGCCACGATAAAAGCAATGCCCGTGAACAGGCTGTCAAGCATCCCCGCGCCCGTCGACAGTGCGATCCGGCTGCCCGAGACAAGGTTGGTCAAATGGCAGATCAGCAGTTTTAAAAATGGAAGGCAGACCGCCAGAAACAATTGCAGCAAACCGTACCCAAGCAGGTAGCGGGCGTTTTGCCCGGTAAAAACATTCCCCTGCGCAACGTTGGCAAACACACGGCTCAAAAGCCAGTACATGGCCAGCGTCGGCAGGCTTTGGGCGGCAAACATCAGTGAAAGACCGATATGCGTCGCCAGGTCGATTTGATCCCCGTCGTTTGCGGTGACGAGGATATCGTCGCCAGAATAGACGGTAAAGCCGCGGGAACGCCATTCGTGGTCCTGCCCGGCATAGATGGCGTTTTCGTAAAATCCCGTGCCGGTATTCAGCGCGAAGGTCTGCCGTCCCAAGCAGGCCAGCACGAGCGTTAAGACAAAGAAGGCCATGACCACATAACAGGCCCACTGCAAAACAACCGCAGCCTTTCTGGCATATTTTTCGTTCAAAAGTGCGTTGAGCAATTTCATGGTCCTCACCTCATGGTTAGTATACCATGAAAATTCATTTTTATCAATAATTATTTAACGCTATTCGTTAATTTTTTTCCTTACATGATGAAAAGGGCTGCCGCATGCGCGGCAGCCCTTTAAACGTAAAATATGTTACCTTCCTTACGCCAGGATCGGCTTGAGGGCAGCGGCGAGCTCGTCCTTCTTGGCCTGGGCTTCGGCAAGGTCCTTGCCCTTGGTCGTGAAGTAGGTCTTGATCTTGGGCTCGGTGCCGGAGGGGCGCACGACGACGGTGGCGCCGCTGGCGAGCGTGTAGATCAGGACGTTGGCGGCGGGCAGGCCGGTCTCTTCGGGCTTCTCATAGTCGACGACCTTGACAACGGCGTCGCCCGCAAAGTCCTTCGGCGGGTCTTTGCGCAGGCTTTCCATGATGCCGGCCATCTTGTCCATGCCGGACAGGCCCGGGAACTCGAAGCTGTCGACCTTGTTGAGGTAGCGGCCGTACTCGGCATAGATACGCTCGAGTTCCTCCTTGATGGAGGAGCCCTTGGCGCGGTAGTAGGCGGCCATCTCGCAGATCAGCATGGAGCCGATGATGGCGTCCTTGTCGCGGACATACGGCCCGGCAAGGTAGCCGTAGCTTTCCTCAAAGCCGAAGATGAAGCGGTCGACCTGACCGGCAGCTTCGAGACGGGCGATCTGGTCGCCGATCCACTTGAAGCCGGTGAGTACGTTGCGGCATTCAACGCCGTAATGGTCGGCGACCGCATCGGCCAGCGGGGTCGAGACGATGGACTTGCACATGACCGGGTCCTTGGGCATGGTGCCCTGTTCGATGCGGCCCGCGCAGATGTAGTCGAGCAGCAGCACGCCGACCTCGTTGCCGGTCAGCAGCTCATAGCTGCCGTCCTTGCACTTGACGGCGATGCCGACGCGGTCGGCGTCGGGGTCGGTCGCGAGCATGAGGTCCGCGCCGGACTTTTCGGCCAGCTCCAGGCCAAGGCGCAGCGCCTCGAAGATCTCGGGGTTGGGGTACGGGCAGGTCGGGAAGTTGCCGTCCGGGTATTTCTGCTCGGGCACGATGGTGATATCGGTGATGCCGATCTCGCCCAAGACGGTGGTGACGGGCACAAGGCCGGAGCCGTTGAGCGGGCTGTAGACGAGCTTGAGGCCCGCAGTCTTGCAGATGCCGGGGCGGATGGAGCGGGCTTCGATGGCGTCATACAGCGCGCGGATGCAGTCGTCGCCGACATATTCGATCAGGCCCTTTTCCATGCCTTCGGCAAAGGGGATGGTCTTGGCGCCGGTGAGGATATCGGTCTTCTGGATCTCGGCGTAGACGATATCGGCGGCTTCGTCGGTCATCTGGCAGCCGTCAGGGCCGTAGGCCTTGTAGCCGTTGTACTTGGCGGGGTTGTGGGACGCCGTGACCATGATGCCGGCGTTGCACTGATAGTAGCGGGTGGCAAAGCTGAGCGCCGGGACCGGCATGAGCGCCTTGTAGATGCGCACATGGATGCCGTTGGCGGCGAGCACTTCGGCCGCGGCTTTGGCGAACACATCGCTCTTGATGCGGCTGTCGTAGCTGATGGCGACCGTCTGGCTGCCGCCCTGGGTCTTGACCCAGTTGGCCAGGCCCTGGGTAGCCTGCCGCACAACGTAGACGTTCATGCGGTTGGTGCCCGCGCCGATGACCCCGCGCAGACCCGCGGTGCCGAACTTGAGCGCCACGGCGAAACGGTCCTGAATGGCGGCGTCATCGTCCTTGACGCTCTCCAGTTCGGGTTTGAGGTCGGCATCATCGAGATCGAAGGCCAGCCAGCGGTCAAACATTTCTTTATACATGTTGAACACCTGCTCTTTCCCTTTGGCTAAAAATTTAGGCAGTTTTGCCTAACTACCATAAATATACCAAATCGGCGCGGCGGTTGTCAATCCAAAGTTGGCGGTTTCGGCAGTTTTTTCGTTTTTTTGCGGCCGCGGCTTGCCCGGCGCGGCACAAAACGGTATACTGAAAGCAGATTACCAAAAGGAGGAATGCGCGGTGTATGCAGCGGTGAACAGCCTGGGCGTGGCCGGGTTGGACGGCTACCGCGTGGCCGTGGAGACGGATATCTCGGGCGGGCTGCCCGCTTTCGCGGTGGTGGGCCTGCCTGATTCGGCCGTGCGCGAATGCGGCGAGCGCGTGCGCAGCGCGGTGAAGAACCTGCGCTACCCGTGGCCCGGCAGCCATGTGACGGTCAACCTGGCCCCGGCCGATGTGCGCAAGACAGGCCCCCTGTACGACCTGCCCGTGTTCGTGGGCATCCTGGCGGCCGAAGGCCAGCTGCCCGCGCCGGGGCCCCACCAGGCGTTTTTGGGCGAGCTCGGGCTGGACGGCACGCTGCGGCCGATCGCCGGGGCGCTGCCGATGGCGCTGGCCGCGGCCAAAGCCGGGCTGACCGAGCTGTTTGTCCCGGCCGAAAACGCGGCCGAGGCCGCCGTGGCGAAGGGCGTGACCGTCTACCCGGCGCGCACGGCGCGCCAGGTGGTGGAACACCTGTGCGGCGCCGCGCCGCTGGCCCCGGCCACCCCGCAGGGCTACGATGCCGCCGGGCAGTGGCTCGGCCCGGATTTTGCCGATGTGCGCGGGCAGGAGCAGGCCCGCCGCGCGCTGGAGGTAGCCGCCGCAGGCGGGCACAACCTGCTGATGGTCGGCCCGCCGGGCACCGGCAAAAGCATGCTGGCCAAGCGGCTGCCGGGCATTCTGCCGCCGCTTTCCTACCCGGAAGCGCTGGAGACGACGGCGGTGTATTCGGTCGCCGGGCTGGTGCCGGGCGGCACGGGGCTTTTGCGGCAGCGGCCGTTCCGCAGCCCGCACCATAGCGTGAGCGCCACCGCAATGGCGGGCGGCGGCAGCAACCCGCGCCCGGGCGAAGTGAGCCTGGCCCATAACGGCGTGCTGTTCCTGGACGAACTGCCCGAGTTCGGCCGCGAGACGCTGGAGGTGCTGCGCCAGCCGCTGGAGGACGGGCAGATCACGGTCAGCCGCGTGCACGCAAGCGCGACCTACCCCTGCCGCTTTATGCTGGTGGCGGCGATGAACCCCTGCCCGTGCGGCTACCACGGCTGCCCGGGGCACGAATGTACCTGCACGCCGAGCGCGATCGCGCGGTACCGACAGCGCATTTCGGGGCCGCTGCTCGACCGCATCGACCTGCAGGTAGAAGCGCGGCCGGTCGAGTATGACGCGCTGGCCGCCGCCGCGGGCGGCGAGACGAGCGCGGCCATCCGCGCGCGGGTGGCCGCCGTGCGCGAATTGCAGCGCCAGCGCTATGCGGGGCTGGGCTTTGCGTGCAACGCCCACCTGCCCAGCGGGCAGCTGCGGCGTTTCTGCCCGCTGAGCGCCCCGGCCGAGCAGATGCTGCGCGCGGCGTTTGCGCGCATGGGCTACAGCGCCCGCGCCTACGACCGCATCCTGCGCGTAGCGCGCACCGTGGCCGACATGAACGGCGCGGATGTCATCGGCCCCGGCGAATTGATGGAGGCGCTGCAGTACCGCCAGCTGGACCGGGAACCAAACGCATAAAAAAGACGCAGAGACAAGAAAAATGTCTCTGCGTTTTTTCATGGAGTTCTTACAGGATCAGCGCGGCCAGGCGGCGGGCGCTTTCGGCCCAGGAATAGCGGCTGAGCACGGCGGCCGGTTCGGCCGCGGCGGGGGTGACGGCAGAAAGGTCGCCGCTGTTCGCCGCCAGGTCGATGTAGCAAGCGTGCGGGCCATAGATCTCCCGCATGCAGGGCGTATCGCTGACGATCACGCGCAGCGCGCCGCAGGCGATGGCCTCGAGCGGCGGGATACCGAAGCCCTCGTACAGCGTCGGGAACAAAAACGCCTGGCAATGGGACATCAGCGCCTTCGCCTCGCCGTCCGAAACATAGCCGAGATAACAGACGTTGGGCAGGTCCGCAAGGCCGAGGGCCTTGGCCTGCGCCTGCAAACTGCCGCCGCCCGCGATGGCGAACACGGCCTGCGGCGTGTTTTTGGCTGCGCGCAGCACCCAGGGGAAGTTTTTGTTTTTGAGCAGGTTGGCCATGGAGAAATAATACTGCCCCGGGCGCAAAGCCGGCCATTTGCCCGCGCCCGCAAAAATGCTTTCGTCCGCCCGGACGCGGCGCATATGCTGCCAGGCGTTATAGATGACCGTGATGCGCCGCGGGTCCGCGCCATAGTAGCGCGCGATCTCGCTTTTGGAAAATTCCGACACAGTGACGATCTTTTCCGCCTGTGCGGCCATGGCGCGGTATTGCAGGCGGTGCCAGGCGGCGCTCAGCCGCCCGCGCGCGTCGCGGTAAAAATCCGGCCGCGCGCGGTAGCAGACATCATGCCAGACGGCGATGCCGCGGCAGGCAGCCGGGGCCGCCAGCGGGATGACATTGCACATGCACAGCCAGCGGCGGCCATGCCCGGCGAGGTAGGCCGGGTAGTCCCGCTGTTCCCAAAGGCTGTTTATCCGGCCATGCACGACGACGCGCAGGTTATCATAAACCGGTTGGGGCGCGCCCGCAGGCACAACGACCTCGACGCTGCCGGGCGGAACGATCTTGTCGAGCTCCGCCAATATCTCCAGCGCATAGCGCTGGATGCCGGAGACCCGCTGGGTGAGGAACCAGCCGTCCACCGCGTAGAGCGGCTGCGCCTGCAGCCGCGCCGCGCGGTCCGGCACCTGCCACGGGCGGGCTTTGCCGGTGCAGGCGCCCGCCAGCGAACTTTGCAGCGGTTCGATGTTATCAGAACGCGGCATGGCGGGCCTCCTTTGTCAGAGTTTAGAGTTTAGAGTTTAGAGTTCAGAGTTTAGATGCGGTGGAGCGCCGCTGCGCGGCGCAAAAGCGCAAAGCGGCAGGCAGCCCTGGCAGAGCCGTCCGGGGGATAAGAGCCGCCTTTTTTACAGCAGACCGGCGGCGCGCTTGGCGGCGAGGACGCGCTCGACACGGGCATTGAGCTCGCTTTCGGGCCAGACGCCGGTCTCAACGGCTTCAACAACGGCGTCGAACGCCTCGGGCAGACCGGCGGGCATCAGCAGCAGGTCGACCCCGGCCTCCAGCGCGGCGAGCGCGGCTTCGCCCGCCGTATAGTTTTCGGTGATCGCGCCCATCGCCATCGAATCGGTGACGATAAGGCCGTCAAAGCCGAGCTCGTTGCGCAGCACATCGGTGACAAGGGTATGGCTGAAGGTGGCAGGCAGGCCGGCTTCCTCGGCCGGAACGGCGTTCGGAGCCGTGATATGGCCGACCATGACCATCGGCACCCCGGCTTCGATGCCCGCGGCAAACGGCTTGAATTCGCCGCCGCGCATCTCGTCCAGCGTGCGGGTGGTGGAAGCGACGCCGAGGTGGCTGTCCTCGGCCGTATCGCCATGGCCGGGGAAGTGTTTGAGGCTGCAGAGCACGCCGGTCTCGTTAAAGCCTTCGACCGCCGCCTGCACGCTGGCTGCGGCTTCGTCCGGGTCGGACGAGAAGGCGCGCGTGCCGATGACCGGGTTGTCCGGGTTGGTGTTGACGTCGGCGTCCGGGGCGAAGTCGAGATTGAAGCCGTAGTCCTTGAGATAACCGCCGATCGTGACGCTCATATCGCGCACGGCGTCGGTCCCCTGCGCGCCGACAGCGGCCGCGCTTTCGTACTGCGGCAGGCCGAGCGATTCGACCTTGGCCAGGCGGGAAACCGTGCCGCCCTCCTCATCGACGCCGATGAACATCGGCACGCGGGTGGCGCGGCCGAGTTCGGCCGTAAAATTGCGGATCTGTTCTTCGTTGCGCAGGTTTTTGCCAAACAGAACAACGCCGCCGACCGGGTACTGCGCCAGCGTCTCCTGCATCGTGGCGGTCAGCTCGGTCACGCCGTCGGCATAGGGGTCGTCGAGCTCCTCCTGTGTAATGCGCAGATCGAGCGCGTCGGGGCGGATCAAAAACAGCTGGCCGACCTTTTCCTCCAGCGTGAGCGAATCGACCGCCCAGGGGTCGTCCGTCTCCGCGGGCGTCTGTTCCGCCGGTGTCGGGTCGGGTTCCGCCGCCGGGGCGGGTTCTTCCGCTGCCGGGGCCTGCGTGGGGGCAGGCTCGGCCGCCAGCTCCTGCGAAGCAGGCGGGGCGGGGGTCTGGGTCGGTTCGATCGAAGCGGGGGGCGCACAGGCGGCCAGCACGGCGGGGGCCAGGCACAGGGCGGCCAGGCGGCAAAACAGAGAATGTTTCATGCGGGCTCTTTCTTGATTGAGTGTTCAGCGTTCAGAGTTTAGCGTTCAGATGTGGTGGACCCGCGGCCTGCGGCCGCGGGAATTTTTGACACAAGCTCCCCCTCTTAGCGGTCATTATACCATGAAGGCAGGCAAATGAAAAGGCCCAGGGCCGGGGCCCTGGGCAACAGAAAGGGTTTGGTTTATTCCGCGGCATCCTCGCCGGTCGCGGTCTCGGGTGTGGCGGCCTGCAGCGTTGCTTTCGTGTAGGCGTAGGCGGCCAGGTTGTCGGCGTCGATCTCATAGACGACGTCGGGGGCCGTGCTTGCGCGCAGGTAGCTGGCCGAATCGTCGTCCGGCGTGGTTGCGCCGAACGACGCCGTCACGCTTGTGCCGTCCGCGCCGGTCAGCGTCACAACGGCTTCGGGCGCATCAAGGCCGTAGGCGCTGTCCGCCTGCGGGGCGGTGATGCTCCACTGGCTCTTGAGCGCGCAGACGGTCGCCGCCATCTTGGTCACGATATTCTGGTCGAGCGCATAATCGGGGTCGTCGGCCAGCGTCCAGGCGCCTGCGTCGGCGTCATAGCGGAAGTCGAGCGTTTCGCCGGGCATCTCCACCGTCATGGCCGTGAGGTCGTCTTCTTCCAGGCTGGTGATCGCCTGCTCCTCATAGAGCTGGCGCGGGGTACGGCAGAGGTTGACAAGGTCCTCCGACGCGATCGTGTAAAGGCGGTCGGTCCAGCTGGCCTTGGCATAGCAGGCGTCGGTGACGGTGTTTTCCGCGCCGACGGTCAGCGTGTAGACATCGGCGGCGCTTTCGCCGGTGGCGGCGGGGTCTGCGCCGTTGAGCGCCAGATGCAGCACCATGGCGGGCTGGTCAAAGCCGAGGTCCTCGCCGCTGAGTTCGCCGGGGTCCAGTTCGCGCACGGCGGTCAACCCCGCGATGTTCCCCCCTACCGTGCCGACATAGTCCTGGTCGAGCGGCAGGGCCGGGTCGGAGGTAAGCGTCCAGGCGCCGTCCTGTTTGAGCAGCGTGACGTCGATTTCGTCGTCGGCTTTCTGGTACGAGATACCGGTGATGTCCGCGGCGTCAAGGCCGAACAGCGGCAGGCCGGGGTCTTCCTCTTCCTCCAGGCCGTTCAAGAACACGAGCGCCGCGCCCAGCGCCGCCACGACGAGCACCAGCGCAATGAGCGCCAGAGACTTGTTTTTTTGTTTCATGGCTTTCCCCTCTCCAGTTGGATATCAGCGGCGGCGGCGCAGCACCGAGACGACGGCCCCGACCAGCAGGCAGACCAGCGGCAGCAAAATGACGAACAGCAGCCCCAGCGGCAGCACCAGCATGGCAGGCACCTGCAGCGTTTCGACGCTCATGCTCTTGCTTTCGATGACGGCCGTGTTCTCGGCGTCGTTGAGCCAGTTGACGGCGCTGCCGAGGAACTGCGCGTTGCCGCCGGAGACGGCGGTGTTGATGTCGTCCAGCAGGACGTTGGCGCAGTTGATCCAGACGACCTTGGCGCCGGTATCGCTGTTTTCGGCGGCGACCGCCACGTCAAAGGTCCCGACCGGGTCGTTTTCGCCCTGCTGCAGCACGGTGGCGGTGGCGTAGTCCAGCATCGAGTAGGCTGCGTCGGTGGTGGAGAGCAGCACGGTGTGGCTCAGCGGGCTTTCGGCGCTTTCGCTGGTGGCCTGGGCGGCCGCATCGTTGATGATGCCCTGCGCCAGCGGGGTAAAGACATACATGCCGTCCGCCACGCCGGCGGTCACGTCGTTATGCCGCAGCACCGGCAGCATATAGGTGCCGCCGTAGCCGTAGGCGTAGTTGGCGGCGCTGGTCTCGACCAGCATGCCAGCCTGGCGGGACATGCCGTATTCCTGCAGCAGCGCGTCCAGCATGGGCGTTTCGACCAGGAAATTGGTGGTCACGAGCAGGCGGCCGCCGTTTGCAAGGTAGCTGCGCAGCGTTTCGATATCGGCTGCGCCAAGGTCGGCCTGCGGCGCGTTGAGGATGAGGGCGGCGGCGTCCTCAGGCACGGCGCTGGTCGTCAGGTTGAGTTCCTGCACCGTGACGCCCGCATTGGTCAGCGCCTCGGTGAAATCGGCGCCGAGAGCGGTCTCGCCATGGCCGGTCAGCTCATAAACGACATAGGAGGACTCCCGCGTGACCTGGGCGATGCCGGTCGTGAGGGCGTTTTCGGCGGCAAAGCTCATGCTGAGCGAGCCGGTCGTGTAGTAGCTTGCATAGTCGTATTCATAGAGGTCGGCGGAATCAACGACGGTGTGTTTGTCGCCGCAGACCAGAATGATGCTGCCGCTGGACGCGTCCTGCGCGTCATACTGTGCGGCAAAAGTCGGGTAGATGGCCGGGTCGCGCTGCTGCCAGCTGAAGCGGCCGCCCTCCCCGGCGTAGCGGTCAAGCAGGTGGGTGACGTTCTGGTCCTCGCCGCCGGTCTCGGCAAGATAGTAGGCCGTGACGTCCTGGCTGAGGCCGTCCAACATGTTCCGGGTCGTCTCGCTCAGCGTGTACAGGCCGCTGGTCGAGATGTCGAACTCGGTGTATCGGGTCGGGATGGCCCGCACGACAAGGTTCAAAAGGATGACGGCGGCCAGCACGACCACCCCCAGCGCGCTGGCGTAGGCCCCCGCCTGCAGCGTGCGGCGGCGGCTGGTGCGCTGGGCCTCGGTGGGCTGGGCGGAGGGGCGTTTGTTCTTGTTGAATTTCATGGCAATTCCCTCCCCCGCATCAGTTCCAGCGGCGCCGCTCGAGCGCCTGGCCGGTCAGGAACAGAAACAGCGCCGTGACCGACAGATAGTAGACGATGGCGGACACGCTGAACATGCCGCTGACGAAATTGCGGAACGGGCCAAACAGCGCCAGCGCGTCCAGCACGCTGTTGAGGCCGGTGAGCAGCCAGGCCGGGCGCAGCTGGAACAGCACGATGAGCAGCACCGCCCCGCCGCAGAACACGCCGCAGCCGATGGTCAGGCTCTTGCAGGCAAGGCCGATGAGCGCGGCGATGACAGCCAGCGCGATGCTGAAAATGATGAGCGCCAGCGTGTTGCCGGTCGTGAAAAGCGTCTGGATGTCCTCCATCATATAGGCGATGAGCAGCAGGCCGAAGCTGGCAAGGTAGGCGATGATCTGGTTTTCGGTCAGCACCGAGATGAAGGTGCCGACCGCGATGCAGGCCGCGCCGAGCAGGAAGTAGGCCAGCATCGTCGCGTAAGCGCCGGCGAGCAGCACCGTGCCGAACGCCGTGAGGATCAGCGGCATGACACAGGCAACGAGCACCGGCACCACAAACACGGCCAGCTGGGCAAAGAACTTGCCCAGCACGATCTGCGGGATGGTGACAGGGCTTGTGAGCAGCAGCTGGTCGGTCTTGTTGCGGCGCTCGTCAGCAAAGCTGCGCATGCTGAGCGCGGGCAGCACAAACAGCATGATGAGCGTGGTGGAATACAGCACGATGGAGAAATCCGGCGTGCCGTAGACCAGGCAGTTGGCGGCATAGTACAGGCCGATGAAGGCCAGCATAACGCCGATGACGACATAGCCGGTCATACCCGTGAAATAGGCGCGGGTCTCGCGTTTGAAAATGGCGTTCATTGCGCTTCCCCCTCCTCTTCGCTGTGCGTTTCGGGCGCGGACGGCTCTTCCTGCGCCTGCGGGGCTTCGGGCGCGGCGGTTTCGCCGCTGTCCGCGGGCGTTTCGGGCGCGGCTTCCTTGCCGTTTTCCGCAGGCACTTCGGGTTCCTGCGCCAGGGCCGGGTCGTTTTCGGTCAGCTGGAGGAAGACGTCCTCAAGGCTCATCTGCTGGCTGGTCAGGGACAGCACCGGGCACCCGGCGGCGGCGAGCGCGGCCGAAAGCGCGGCGCGGTGGTCTGCGCCGTCGGTGCTGGCGGCGGTAAAGCTGACCTCGTCGCCCTTTTCGGCCGTGACGCGCACTTCGGTCAGGCCGGGCACCGCGGCGGCCGCGGCCAGCACGGCCGCCTTTGTGCCCTGCGCGGTGGCGGAGATCACGCCGCGGGCCGCCAGGCGGGCGGCGAGTTCTTCGGGCGTGCCCTGCGCCACGAGCTTGCCGCCCGAGATGATGAGCACGCGGTCGCAGATGGCCTGCACTTCGCTGAGGATATGGCTGGACAAAATGACCGTGTGGCGCTGCCCCAGTTCGTGGATCAGTTCACGGATCTCGATCATCTGCGCGGGGTCAAGGCCGACGGTAGGTTCGTCCAGGATGATAACCTTCGGGTCGCCGAGCAGCGCGGCGGCCAGGCCCACGCGCTGGCGGTAGCCCTTGGACAGGTTGCGGATCAGGCGGCGGCCCATGCCGGTCAGGCCGGTGCGCTCGCACGCGCGGGCGACATCGGCGGCGCGGGCGGCTTTTTTGCGCTCGCCCTTGAGCTGTGCGACAAAATCGAGATATTCCTGCACCGACATGTCCATATAAAGCGGCGGGATCTCGGGCATATAGCCGATGCAGGCCTTGGCGGCCCGGGGCTCCTGCTGGATGTCATGGCCGTCGACAATGACGGCGCCGCTCGACGGCGAAAGGTAGCCGGTGATCACGTTCATGGTGGTGGATTTGCCCGCGCCGTTGGGCCCGAGCAGGCCGTAGATGCAGCCGTCCTCCACCGTGAAGCTGATGTCATCGACCGCCACATGCGCGCCGTAGCGCTTGGTCAGGTGGCTGACTTCGATCAAAGTATACACTCCCCTTTTGTTGTGATACGGCGGTCCCCCACCGTGAAATCCGCGTTACATTATAGACCCGATTTGTGAAAATTGTGGGGTATGTTTTTGAAGACCTGTGAAAACTGCGCAAAAACGCCCCGCCGGGGGCGGGGCGTTCAGGTTTCCCGGGCGAGCAGGCGGCGCATGTCAGGGTCGAGGACAAAGACAGCGTATGGCAGGACGGTCAGCAGCGCGCCGCCCAGCGAGACCGCCGCCGCGCCGAAGACATCGGCCAGCGCGCCGTAGGCCAGCATTGAAAACGCGACGCCCCCGCCGCACAGTGCCGTGAGTAGCGAGAGCACGCGCCCGTGGTAGGCCGGGTCGGTGGCCGCCGCCACGGCCGGGAACATGAAGCTGTTGGAGATGGCGTTAAAGAAGGCGTTGGCCGCATACAGCAGCGTGCAGGCCCAAAAGCCGTGCGCCGCCATGGCGGCGATGTAGAGCACGCTTTGCACCGTGACCGTGGCGACCAGCACGCCCCAGCGGCGGCGCGCAGGGATCGGCCGCACGGCAAGCACGGCCAGCCCGGCGAGCATCGCGGCGCTTTCGGCCGAAAGAAACAGGCCGTACTGCGGCACGGTCATGCCTTTTTCCAAACACCAGACATAGACGATGCCGGTGAACCCGGCGCAGGTCAGGTTGACGGCCGCCCCGGCCAGCACGATGCGCGCCACGCCCGGCTGGCTGCGCAGGTAGCGCACGCCGCCGATGAGCTCGCCCCAAAAAGCCCCCGGCGCGCCGTTTGCCTGCGCCCCGGCCGCCGGGGTGCGCCCGGCGCGGATGAACCATTCGGTGCAGGAGGAGAAAAGAAAGGTCAGGCCGTTGAACACAATCAGCGCCGGTACGCCGAAGAAGGCGACGAAGAAACCGCCCGCCGCGTTGCCGAGCATCTGCAACGCATTGAGGGTGCCGTTGATCAGCGACATACCGCGCATGAGTTCGCCCGGCGGCGTGACCTGCGGCAGCAGACTGTTGACGGCGGGCTGCAGCACGCTTGCACACACGGCGCTGACGGCGGCCACCGCCAGCACCTGCCAGACCTGCATCCTGCCCTGCCAGGCCAGCGCGCCCAGCGCCAGCATAACGACGCCGCAGACAAGGTCGCTGCCCGCGATGAGGGTGCGCTTGCGCCAGCGGTCGGCCAGCACGCCGCCCAGCGGCTGCAGCACCAGCGCGCCGAAGTAGCTGAACGAAGTCATCAGCCCCATGAGCGCCGCCGAATCGGTCCGGTCGTAGACCCAGACGCCGATGCCGATGGCATAAAGCACGCTGCCGAGCTTGGATTCCGCCACGCCCTGCCACAGCAGCAGGAAATCACGGTTCCACAGGCGGGCGGGGGTCGTTTGGTTGGTTGCCATTTTCAGTCTCTCCTTTCAGTTCGACTTCCCCCGCGCGGTAGGACACCAGGCCGAAGTGGATGGGCGCGGTGCCGGGGCGCGGGGTCTTGTGGTTTTCGAGAAAATCAAGGATCTGCCGCCGCAAAGCAAGCGCTTCGCCCTGTGTCAGATGCACGACGCCGTCGCTCTGCAAAAGGCCCCAGGCGTCGTCCCAGGTGGCGGCGGGGTCGGCCTGCCAGGCGGCCAGCGCCTGCAGCGCGCCCTGCATGACCTGCTGCATGCTGTGCTCAACGGCCAGCTGGGCCAGCGGGCGCAGCGCGGCGTTGGTCTGGTCCAGCACGACGGTGCGGGCCGTGGGGCGGTAGTAGGTGGCGAGGATGCCGTGGATGTGCGCCTGGTGGTCGATTTCCACCACGCCGATGCTCTCGAGTTTGTTCAGGTGGTGCTTGACCGAACTGGCGCTGATGCCGAGACGGTCGGCCAGCATCTTGGCTGTGGCCGGTTCGCCCATTGTTTCCAGCAGGTTGACCAGCCGCATGCGCTGCGGGTTGACGAAAATTTTCAGCTCCTCCGCCGTGTGCAGAACGAGCGCCCCGCCGGGCAGCGGGGTTTTGCTGGAATCGAACGATTTGGCAGGGTTTTGCCAGGTTTCGGCGGTTTTTGTCTCTTCCGGCACGAAGATTTCCTCCCTTTTATTTATTACACAGATTATATCATTACACATTATGTAATGTCAAGACAAAAATACAGCCGCCGGGGCGGCAGTTGGCTGCCCCGGCGGCGCGGCGGCAAAAGGACGGGCGCGGGCCGCAGGGTTTTCACCGGTTCGCGGCGATGGCGGCGGCGATGTGCATGGCGACGTCGTCCTTGCTCTGCAGCGGCAGGGGTTCGGAGCCTTCGCGGGTGAGAATGGTGACGACGTTGGTATCGACGCCAAAGCCCGCGCCGGGGGTCTTGAGGTTGTTGGCGACGATCATATCCATATTTTTCCGCTGCAGCTTGGCGGCGGAGTTTTCAAGCAGGTTTTCGGTCTCCATCGAGAAGCCGCAGACAAACAGCTTTTCCGGCTTGTGCGCGCCCACCCAGGCGAGGATGTCCTGCGTGCGGGCCAGCGGCAGGGTCAGATCGCCGTCCTTTTTCTTGATCTTTTCATCGGCCACGTTCACCGGCCGGTAATCGGCCACAGCGGCGGCCATAACGAGGGCGTCGGCGTCCATCGCGTGGGCCTTGACGGCCTCGAACAGGCTTTCGGCGGTCGTGAACGGCACGGTTTTGACAAACGGCACCGGGCGCAGCGCCGTGGGCGCGGTGAGCAGCGTCACATCGGCCCCGCGCAGCATGCAGGCGCGGGCGATGGCGTAGCCCATTTTGCCGGTCGAATGGTTGGTGATGTAGCGCACCGGGTCCATCGGCTCCTGCGTGGCCCCGGCCGTGACGACGACCTTTTTGCCAGCGAGGTCCCTGGGCGCAAACAGGGCGCGGTCGACATAGTCGACCAGCGTCTGCTCGTCCGGCAGGCGGCCGGAACCGGTATCGCCGCAGGCCAGGAGCCCCGAGCCGGAAGGGATGACCGTGAAGCCGTACTGCGCGAGCGTCTTGAGGTTGTCCTGCGTGATGGGGTTTTCGAGCATGTGGGTGTTCATGGCCGGGGCCACGAGCTTGGGGCAGTGCGCGGCCAGCGTGACGGTGGTGAGCATATCGTCGGCCAGGCCGTGCGCGAGCTTGGCCAGCACATTGGCCGTGGCCGGGGCGATGAGCATGAGGTCGGCCGCATTGGCAAGCGAGACGTGCGCGACGTCATACTGGAAATTGCGGTCAAAGGTATCGACGATGCAGCGGCGGTTGGTCAGCGTTTCAAACACCAGCGGGGCGATGAACTCGGTGGCGTTTTTGGTCATGAGCACATGGACGTCCGCCCCGCGCTTGGCCAGCGCGTGGGCGACGTTGGGCATTTTATAGGCCGCAATGCCGCCCGAAATGCCCAGCACAATGGTTTTGCCCTGCAGATCTTTTTCCATACATAAGCCCCCTTTTGCGCCTATTATAGCAGAGTGGGCGAACGGGGGCAAGGGCGAACGGGCCGGTACAGCGGGAAGCGTTTGGACGCGGCGCGCCCGGTATGCCGCCCCAGTATACAAATGGCTCTGGACCAACCCGCCTGCGGCTGGTATAATAGGGGCACTATGAATTGGGGGTACGGCGATGATCCTGGCGGTCGACATTGGCAATACGAACATCTGCATCGGCGGGTTGGACGGGCAGCGGGTGCTGTTCGCCTTCCGCATGGTGACGCGGCCGCACTGTACCCCGGACGAGTACACGGCCGAGCTGCGCTTTCTGTTGCGGCGTTTCCGGTTTGAGCGGTCCGCCTGCACCGGGGCGATTTTGTGCAGCGTGGTGCCCGCTTTGAGCGGGCCGCTGGCACAGGCCGTGCAGCGGCTGACCGGGCGCGAACCGCTGCGCGTGGCCCACACGCTGGACACCGGGCTGACCTTTGCCATCGACGCGCCGGAGCGCCTGGGGCAGGACCGCATTGCCGATGCGGCCGGGGCGGCGGCGCTGTATCCCCTGCCCTGCATGACGGTCGACCTGGGCACCGCCAGCACCTACAACGTCATTGACAGCCAGCGGCGGTTTTTGGGCGGGTTCATTGTGCCCGGCGTCCAGACAAGCCTGCGCGCCATCAGCGCCGGGACCGCGCAGTTGCCGCCCATCGCGCCCGAAGACCCGACCCGGCTGATCGGCAAAAATACCGAGGAGTGCCTGAACAGCGGCGCGGTGTTCGGCACCGCCGCCATGCTGGAGGGGCTGGCCGACCGCGTCGAGGCGGAAGCCGGCGCGCCGCTGACCGTGGTGGCGACAGGCGGGCTGGCAAAGGGGATCATCCCCTGCTGCCGCCGAAAGATCCTGTTTGACGGCGACCTGCTGTTCAAAGGCTTGGCCGTTTTGTACGCGCGCAACGCCGGGCAGCAGGCGGATGTTTAAAGCGAAGGCCCGCGGCGGGGTATCCGCCGCGGGCTTTGTTTGTGTTGGGGCCGGTCCGGTTTATGCAACGGGTTCAAGCGGCAGGGTGACGGCGTGGGCGGTGTCGAGGGTATAGTTGCCGCCATCGTAAACATAGCGGAAGCTGGGGATGCTCTCGATCTGTGCACGGGTGGCGGCATAGTAATCATGCCGCACGGTGATGACGCCGGTGACGCCGTCCACCGTCTCGGTATACAGCCCGGAATGGTAGGCCGTGACCGTCTCGCCGTCCTGCTCACCGCCGAGCACCGTGGCTTCGCCTTCGGCCAGCGAGATCAACCCCTCGGCGTTCGGGGCCAGGCTGTGATCGCCGCCGGTCCAGACGCCGTAAGGCACCAGTTCATAGGTGATGGCGTGGTCCTCGATGGCAAAGTTGCGCACGGTATAACCGCCGAGCGGGGTGATTTCGATCTTCGCGCCGTTTTTCATCTCCTCCACCGTGACGGTGCGCCGTTCCAGGCCTTCGGGGGTGTTGGCGATGCGGATGGGGGTCAGCGTCAGCGAAGCGGCGGCCGGGTCGGGGGCGGTCAGGTTCCAGCTGGCGGGCGTGGTTATGGTGCTATCCGTGAGATAGAGCGGCTTGCCGGTGTCGTCGGCGATGGCCAGAAGCCCCCCGTCCAGGGTATAGGGACCGGCGATCACGCCGCCAAAATACTCCGGGTCATCCTGTGTGGACATATCCACCGACAGGCTGCCGCCGAGCGGGCCGAAGGCCAGGTGCTTGAGGCGCAGCGGATATTCGATAGTGACCGGTTCGGTGTAGCTCTCGTCGATATCCGGGTAGTTCAGCTCGTCGCGCAGTACCTTGGGGTCGAACGTCATGCTCTGGCCCAGGTCGTAGACGCCGGGCGCGGTCTGGCGGCCGCCCGCGCGCACCGAAGCGCCGTCGAGACTGACGGTAAAAACAAACGGCAGCCAGTCTCCATAAAGGCTTTCTTTGTCGGGGCCGATGTTGCACTCGGCGTTGATGACAACGGTGATCTCATCGCCCTGCGGGGTCTGGGTGAGCGCATAGTGCGCCCAGATCTGCAGCTGGCCCTCATCGTTCAGATAGTAGTCGGTCTGCATGAGGTCGAGGGCGGTCTCGTCGCCGTTGACCTCGGTGCGCAGCAGGTCGAACAGGGCCTGCAGTTTGGTCCAGTCAGGCTCGTAGCCTTCGCGGCCAAGCAGGTCCTGAATCGCCGCGTTGCCCTCGATCGTGAAGAAAGCGTCCATGCCGGAGACGTCCATCGCAATGGTATCCAGCGTCATGGTCACGCCGCCGTTCTCGACGCTCTGGCCGACCGCTGCGTTGTACGCTTCCAGCTGGGGCTGCGCGCCGTCGTAGTTGCCGCGCGGGGCGGCCAGCGGGCCGGCGGTGGCGGCGGGATCAGCGGCAAAAAAGCCGATGTCGCCCGCGAGCATTTTCAGCAGCGCCGGGGCGGCGGGAAATGTCACAGGAGGCGGAGGGGATTTTGCTGAAAAATGCAAAAGCTCCCGGCCAAAACAGCCGGGAGCTGGCAGAGAGCTTTGGGTGCGCGCTGCGCGTGCGGGGTGTTTTTACAGTTCGGGCACAACCTCGATCGCGCCGTGGTTGCGCACGGTGAGGACGTGGCAGCTGCCCGCGCCAAAGACGCCGTCAATGGCGGCGCGGTAAGTATCCAGCAGATCAAGCGGCACGAACGCCTGGATGGTGCCCGCAAAGCCGCCGCCCTGCAGCCGCCAGGCGCCGCGGCCTTCCAGCACGCTCTGGCTGATGGCCAGCGCCAGCGGCACGCCCTGCTGCTGCGGGGCGTGGATGCTGTAGGCGTTCTGGTTATACTCAAAGCTGGAATGGCCGCCCGCGATAATCAGGCGCAGGAAGGCGTCGAACTCGTCGCGCTCGACCGCCTCGCGCAGCGCGACGGCGCGGCGGCATTCATTATAAAAGTGGATGGCGCGCAGCACGGCGCGGTCGCCGGTTTTGGCGCGCACGGCGGGGATGGCGGCGAGGAAGTCCTGTTCGTCAACTTCGCGCAGGACCTTTTTGCCGAAGCACGCGGCCACGCTCTCCATCTCGCGGCGGATGGCGGCGTAATCGTCGGTCAAATCGGCATGGCTGCCCTTGGTGTCGCTGATGCACAGCGCATAGCCCTTGGCGGCCAGGTCAAAGGCGACCTTTTCGACCACCGGGGCCGCGGGGTCTTTGAAGTCGATGGAAATGGCGCTGCCGACTGCGCAGGCCGTCTGGTCCAGCAGGCCGGACGGCTTGCCGAAAAAGACGTTCTCCGCATACTGGCCGATCTTGGCGATCTCGACCTGGGAGAACTTTTCAAAGTCGCCACCGTTATACTCGCTGCGGAAAATGGCGCCGAGGCAGACCTCAAACGCCGCCGAGGACGACAGGCCCGAACCGCGCAGCACATGGCTGGTGGAGTAGGCGTCGAAACCGCCGAGTTTGCCGCCGCGCTGCGCAAACCCGGCCGCAACGCCGCGGATGAGCGAAGCACTGTGCTCGGATTCTTCCGGCTGCGGGGTCAGGACCGAAAGGTCGATGTCGTCGATCTTGCCGAAGCCGTGCGAGATGAGCCGCACGCAGTTGTCATCGTTTTTGGCGACGACGGCGAGGATGTCCAGGTCGACCGCCGCGGCCATGACGACGCCGTTGTTGTGGTCGGTGTGGTTGCCGCCGATCTCGGTGCGGCCGGGGGCGCTGTACAGGCGGACCTCGCGCCCGGCGCCGAAGTGGCGCTCAAAGCCTTCGATGGTCTGCAGGTAGCGCGCGCGCTGGGCCGGGACCTGCGCGGCCGTGTAAAGTTCGGTCAGGGCGGCGTCATAAGCGCCCGCCTGGATCTGCTGTTTGAGCTGCGTTGTTGTTGCCATAGTGGTCAATGCCTCCGTGATGGTCGCGCCGCTTTGGTCACGATGCACAAAAAAACGACTGCATTTTCGGCGTTTTCCCGGCCGGACCCTCCATTTATAATTTTAGTATAACAAATTTTGCCGGCAAGTAAACAGATTTTTTACGGGAAAACATGGACTTTTGATGAATCAGTTGGTATAATAGAGAAAATGTGCCGCCAAAGTCCTGCGGCAAAATTTTAACGGGGGCGCTGGCATGGCTGAGCTGCAGAAACAATCGTATAAACAGAGCTACACGGACAACGTGGAGCTCTCCATCTTTAATTGCGGGCATGAGTTCTGCCGCCCCGGGCACACCTGGGGCCCCGGCGTGCGCGACCATTATCTGATCCACCTGGTGGTGGCCGGGCGCGGCGTGTACCAGGTGGGCGGGGCGGCGTTCAGCCTGCAGGAAGGCGACCTGTTCCTGGCCAAGCCGAACCAGCTGATCACCTATGCGGCCGACGAAGCCGACCCGTGGGAGTATTACTGGGTGGGGTTCAACGGCGCCTGCGCCAACAAGCTCGTGCAGCAGACGCCGTTCACCGACCAGCACCCGATCTACCACTGCAAGGACCCGCAGAGCGCGCGGGAAGCGCTGTACAACATTTATCTGGCGCGCGGGACAGAGCCGCAGTGCGAAGCGCAGATGACCGGGCACCTGTACCTGTTCATGGCGCAGCTGATGAAGGAAGCGCGCGATTCGATGCCGAACCCGGCGTCCTCCTCGAGCCAGTATGTACTTTCGGCCATCAAGTTCATCCAGTTCAACTATTCGCACGATATTTCGGTGGACGACATCGCCAAGGCGGTGGGGGTCAGCCGCAGCCACCTGTACCGCGTGTTTGTCGCCAACATGGGGCAGAGCCCCATCGACTACCTGACCGGCTACCGCATCAGCGAGGCGTGCTCGCTGCTGAAAAACACCAAGCTGTCCATTGCCGAAATCGCGGTCTCGGTCGGGTTCTTTGACCAGTTTTATTTTTCGCGCGTATTCAAAAAGGTCAAGGGCGTGCCGCCCAGCAAGTATCTGGCCGCGCTGGAAAAGGACCCGCAGCTGTAAAGCGGCCGCCGCGCTTTTGCTTTCCGCTCAACATTTTTGACTGCCATACCGGGGCGCCGCGGGCCGCGCGGCGCCTTGTTTTGCGTATGGCGCAACGAAAGGTTTTGTTATGTCTGACACTGTATTTACCAAAAACCAGCTGCTGCCCCTGACCATTGAAAGCCTTGCCAGCGACGGGTCCGGCGTTGGCCGCGCCGCGGACGGCATGGCCGTGTTCGTGCCGGGCAGCGCGCCCGGCGATGTGCTGGAGGTGCGCATCGTCAAAACGCTCAAGACCTATGCCTACGGGCGCATCGAGCGCATCGTGGCCCCCGGCCCCGGCCGCCAGGAACCGGACTGCCCCGTGTGCGGCCCCTGCGGCGGGTGCAGCCTGCGGCATTTGACCTATGAGGCGGAACTGGCCGCCAAAACCGGCTTTGTGCGCGACGCTTTCGCCCGGCTGGGCGGGCTGGCTGTGCCGGTGGCCCCGGCGCTGGCCGCCCCGCTGGCGCAGGGCTACCGCAACAAGGTGCAGCTGCCGGTCGGCCGCCGGGCGGACGGGCGCATCGTGACCGGGTTTTATGCCGGGCGCAGCCACCGTATCATCGAAACGCCGGCCTGTAAACTGCAGCCGGGCTGGATGAACGCGCTGGCCGCGCGGGCCTGCGCGCTGTTTGAGCAGTACGGCGTGCAGCCGTATGACGAACAGACGCACACCGGCCTTGTGCGCCATTTGTACATGCGCCAAGGCTGGCACAGCGGGCAGCGGCTGCTGTGTTTTGTGCTTAACGGCCGCACACTGCCGCACGAAAGCGAGCTGTGCGCGGCCCTGCAGAAAGAGTTCGATTTGACGACGGTGCTCGTCAACCGCAACGCGGCGCGCACCAACGTCATTCTGGGGCCGGACACGCGCACGGTGCTGGGGCCCGGCGTCATTGCGGACACGCTGGCCGGTGTGCCGCTCACGATGGGTGTGCACGAATTTTACCAGGTCAACACGCCCGCGGCCGAGGTCTTGTACGCCAAAGCGCGGGAGTTTGCCGCGCTGCAGCCCGGGGATTTTCTGCTGGACCTGTACTGCGGCATGGGGACGATCGGGCTTTCGATGCTGCCGGACTGCCGCAAGCTTGTGGGCGTGGAGGTGGTGCCGCAGGCCGTGGACGCCGCCAAGGCCACCGCCGCGCGCCTGGGGCTGGGTGAAGAGCGGGCCGCATTTTTCTGCCTGGACGCCGGGGCCGCCGCGGCGCGCTTTGCGGCCGAAGGGCAGCGCCCGGATGTGATCGTGGTGGACCCGCCGCGCAAGGGCTGCGACGCAGCCACGCTGGCGGCCCTTGTGCAGATGGCGCCGCGGACCATTGTGATGGTGAGCTGCAACCCCGCCACCGCCGCGCGCGACACCCGCACCCTGGCCGACGCCGGCTACCGCCCCGAAGCCGTCCAGCCGGTCGATTTGTTCCCGCGGACAAAACATTGTGAGACGATAGTACTTTTGTCCAAACTTAATACCAAGCAACATATCGAGGTGGAGTTGAATCTGGACGAGCTGGATTTGACTGTTGCGGAGAGTAAAGCTACCTATGAAGAGATTAAGGAGTATGTGCTGGAACAAACAGGTCTGAAAGTCAGCCATCTCTATATCGCTCAGGTTAAACAGAAGTATGGCATTATCGAGCGGGAAAACTATAATAAATCGAAGTCTGAGAATTATAGACAGCCGAAATGCCCACCAGAAAAGGAAGCGGCAATAACGGCAGCGTTGAAGCATTTTGGGATGATTTAAGTGCTGTTGCAACAAAGAGCACGAATGCATAGGCAATAAATAAAAGCAAGGAGAAAAAATGAGGTATTCTAATGCGGGTAAACTAAAAGAAAATGGAGTCGTATATACGCCAACTGAAATGGCCAATTATCTGGCTTTCGAAATCTATAAATATTGGAAAGCAGATAAAACCGATAATATCTGTATATTAGATCCTGCCGTGGGTCAAGGCGAGTTATTGGTTGCGATGATACAACTACTAATCACTAATGGCATTGAAAAAATCACTGCGGTTGGTTATGAGACAGACGATAGGGTGGCGTTAGATACCCAAAAAAAACTTGCATCACTGTTTCCTGATGTGAAAATAGAAATTAGAGTGGGTGATTTCTTAAAAGCAGTTGAATTAAATACGGCAGGCAAATATGATTTTGTGATTGCAAATCCTCCATATATTAGAACACAGATTTTAGGAAGTGATAGAGCACAACAAATTTCTGAAAAGCTTTCTTTGTCGGGACGAATAGACATATATTATGCCTTTTTGGTTTACACGAAAAATGTCTTAAAAAGTAACGGTGTTGCTGGATATATTACTTCGAACAAGTTTCTTACTATCAAATCGGGAAACGCAGTACGAAATTATATGTTACAGAATTATCAACTGCATCGTATTACCGATTTGGGAGACACAAAACTATTTAGTGCTTCTGTGCTACCCTGTATTATTGTATTTTCAAATGGAAAAACGGAAGATAGAACCGATGTCGCTTATACATCTGTATACGAAAAGATAGAAGGTGATAGCGAAAAGTGTATTTCTGGTATTTTTGATGCAATTTATGATTCTGGTATTTTCCAAATTGCGGATGGAAAAAAATACAACTTTCAGCAAGGCATACTTCAAAGTACAGATGAAGGAGCACTGTGGAATATCCTGTCAGACAAGATAATGGATTGGTTGGAGCAGGTGGAGCAAAACACATGGCTTCATTTTTCGGATATCGGAAAAATAAGAGTTGGAATAAAAACAACAGCGGATAATGTTTTTATTGGAAATGATTGGTTTGGAGATAAAGCCAATATTGAATTGTTAAGACCGCTAATCACACATCGTAATGCAGGCCAGATCATTCCGAATAATACTGAGCAATGGAAAGTTCTCTATACTCATACCATCGAGAATGGAAAACGGGTTGTCTACGATTTAGAGAAGTATCCCATTTCAAAGGAATATTTGCTCTCACATTACGATCAATTGTCTGGGAGAACGTATATTCAAAAAGCAAATCGCAAGTGGTATGAAATATGGGTTCCGCAGAACCCTGATTCATGGAAAGATAAGAAGATTGTTTTTAGAGATATATCGGAACATCCACAGTTTTGGATTGATGATACAGGAGCAATAGTTAATGGAGATTGTTACTGGATCGATATAAAAAATGATGTTCTTGACGATGTGATTTATCTTGCACTTGCTATTGCCAATAGCCATTTTATCGAAAAATACTATGATGTAAAATTTAATACGAAGCTGTATTCTGGCAAGCGACGCTATATGACACAATATGTTGAACAATTTCCTATTCCCTACTATGGAAGTGAATTGGCTCAAAAGGCAATATCTATAGTAAAAAAAATAATCGCTGAAAACAACACTAATAATGCTTCCAGCGATTATATAAGACTTAATGAAGTTGTAGAAAAACTCTTTGTTTAGTTGTCGAAAAAGTTATATGGTAGTGGTAGCTGAATCTTAGCGTTTTTCTTTTTTCCGCCAAATAAAGGAAAATATTTCGTGAAATCTTGACCGGATACTAAGTATAAATTTTTTAGAACAATCTTGTTGCCACACACTTCACCATCAAAAATGGCATAGCGGATATCATCACTATAGAAAACGGTTCCGCCTATATTTACCACTGGTTCTCCATCTTCTGGAGAATGGAGGCCTAAATCAATGGTAGGCGATGTTTGAAGTTTGATCTCTAATAACTGATTTGCAATATCAGGATATTGGCCATCATCTTCGTAAATAGAATAACCAAGATGATTACAAATCATTTCATGGAGTTCTGCTCCACGATTACGTTCTTGAACGGCATCCAAATAGTCGATTGAGCAGCCTACCATAGGAAGAAGGCGTTTGTAGACTTCTGAAATACGAAGAAGCTGCCTACGATTGGGGTAGGCATTTGGATTAACTTCAATTAGGGACTGGCTAGAATCATCAATATAATCAGCTACAGTATCTGTATCATCCTGAGAAAACAAATAGCTATCACCATAAGAAGCCATCGTTGCTTGATATTTAGTAGTCAGCGTTCCAGTGCGGTCATACTGAACTAATTCATCACCAGTAATGACTCGAACAGCAGTTATGATATCGGATTCATTTACCCGCAAAAAAACATATCGGCGTTCAGCATCAACCTCTTCATTCCATATTTGGACATTCAAGCTTTTTTGAGTATAAACATCAAAGTTCTGCCCAGGAAAACGGGGTTGTGTTTTTTTGAAGGAATTTGGAATAGGATAGCCCAGGGCTTTACATATTTCTTGTTTAACAATTTTGGAGCGTGTTCTTAGGGCTAAGCCGTCCAGCGATAGACCAACAAGGTGATTAGAAAGTATAGATTCGAGAGCAAATAACGGGATATATAGGTAGTTGTCTGTTGGGTCAATAGGGTCATAGATGGATAATCCACTTTGATAGATTCTTTCTGGGTAGTTAATCATTTGTTCGCCTCCTCATCTGTTTCGATGCACATGAATAATTGTGAAATTGGTACCCCTAAGCCGTTGGCAATTTTTTTAATATTAGCTATTGATATATTCCTTTTTCCGGCTTCCACGGAAGCATAATATGTCCTATCCATATTGATAAGGAGAGCAAATTTTTCTTGGCTCAATCCTATTTTATTTCGATAAAAACGAATACATTTTCCAAATGATAATTGTATTGACGCCATGCTTAGTACCTCCTTTCTATCATTATAAAAGTCAACGGCATTTGGAACAACGGACTATAAGCAACAAAAGAACGTTATTTCTAATGAATAGATGTCGCTCTCGTGCTTTGTCTGCAATATAAAAATCCCACAGATCTCATCCTTGTATGGATGAAATCTGTGGGATTCTTGCGTTTTCGGAGATTGCGAAATATACATGATTTTACTTACACAGGCGACGAAAACAAGGGTGTTTATGGGGCGTTAATCCTGCGACCGGCCACCCGGCGCTTGCTGCGCACAAGGGGCCGGGCCGCCCACATGCACATAAACATCCATGCAGGTCGTTTCGCCGCATTGGTAGACATACTCAAAACAGGAGAGCACATCCGCCTGCTGCTTTGCCTTTCGCTTGTTGTCCCGGAGATACTCCATGATCTTCTGGTAGGCATTCGGTATGCGTTCAAACGACTGGGCAAACGGGTCCCGGACTGTGACTGCGGCATACTCCGCCGCCGCATTTTCAAAGTAGCGGACCCCGGGGTGGTTCGTCTCGAAGCCGTCCGGGAGCACATAGGCGGCCGCGTACCCGCGCAGGCCAAAGCGGTTTTGCTGTTCCGGCGTAACGAAGGGGAAATCCCAACCGAGCCTTTTGGCGGCCGGGAAGGCGGTTTTCAAGCCGCTCTCACCGGCCCAGCGGTCCATATAGCCGTTGACGTCGTTTTCGGGGCAGGGGGAGATCATCACATACCCGGCCAGCCGGAAGGGCGGCAGGCTGCGGATGGTCACGTCTGAATAGATCTTGCTCCCGGCCGCCAGGTCCTCCCGGACCAGCGCGTCCAGGCTGCAGGCGAACAGGCTGCACATCTCCACAAGTTTTGCCAGTTCCGGGGTCACTTCGTCTGTCTCCCAGCGCGATACGGTCTGCCGGGTCACGCACAGCTGTTCCGCCAGCTGTTCCTGCGTCATTTTTTCTGCCTGCGCAGATAGTTGACATTGGTTCCCAAACTCATTGGTCTCATCTCCGTAAATTTTGATTGCCCGGCGCGCCCGAGACGAATATATTATACGGGAAAACTGCGCCGAAGGCCACCAACCGGCGCTTGCGATTTTTCCCGCCTTTGCAACGCTGCGCGTTGCGCCGCATGCGGCCGCCGCAAAAAATACCGCAAGTTTATACTCTATTTCCTTCCTGTTCATGATTTGACCATATTTTTATGGCATACTGGGTCTTGTTTTCGAGAAAAATTTAAACAAGGATGGCGTTTACAGTATGAGAGCCTGGTTTCAGCGGTTTATGTCGGGGCGGTACGGCGGCGATGCGTTCAGCAATTTTCTTTCGCTGGCGGCGCTGGTGGTGGTCGTTTTGGGGCTGTTCGTTCCGGGGTTGTTCGGCATGCTGCTGGGCTGGCTGGGCTGGGCGGCGCTGATCTACAGCTATTACCGCATTTTCAGCCGCAACATCCCCAGGCGCGCGGCGGAGAACCGCTGGTTCCTGGCGCAGCGCTATGCGGTGCAGCAGCGTTTTGCCAGCACGCGGACCCGGTTTGCACAGCGCAAGGTCTACCGCTATTTCCGCTGCCCGCGCTGCCGCCAGCAGCTGCGGGTGCCGCGCGGGCGCGGGCGGATTTCGATCACCTGCCCCAAATGCGGGACCAGTTTTATTAAAAAGAGCTGAACCAGGCCGGAAAGGTTGACGCCGCGTGTTTGGATATGTTACGATTTACCGCAAGGGACTGGACGACGCGGCCATGGACCGCTACCAGGCCTATTACTGCGGGCTGTGCCGCCGCCTGGGGGCCTATGGGCTGGCCGCGCGGATGGCGCTTTCGTATGATATGACCTTTGCGGCGCTGCTGCTGAGCGCGTTGTATGACCCGCCGACGCAGTTTTCCGCCGGGCGGTGCGCGCCGCACCCGCTGAAACCCCGCCCGCGCGCGGACAACCGCTGCCTTGACTATGCGGCGGACATGACGGTGCTGCTGGCGTATTATAATTATCTGGACGACTGGCAGGACGACGGGCGCGGCCTCAGCCGCCGCGCCGCCGAACAGCTGGCCCCGCACCTGCCCGCACTGCAGCGGCGCTGGCCGCGCCAGTGCGCGGCCGTGCGCGCGCGGCTGGACGAGCTGAACGCGCTGGAAGCGGGCGGCCAGGCCAGCCTGGACGAACTTTGCAGCTGCTTTGGCGCGCTGCTGGGCGCGGTGCTGCAGGCAAACGGAGACGATATCTGGGCCGCGCCGCTTGACCGCATGGGCCGCGGGCTGGGCGGGTTCATCTACCTGATGGACGCCTATGACGACCTGGAAAAAGACCGGCGGCGCGGGCGGTTCAACGCCCTGGCCGCAACGGCGCAGGCGTTCAAAGACGACAAAGCGGGCTATGAGGCGCGCTGCCATGAGCTGCTGACCCAGCAGATGGCGCTGTGCGCCGAAAACTTTGAACTGCTGCCGATTTTGAAAGACACGCCCGAAGGGCAGCTTTTGCACAACACGATCTACGCCGGCGTGTGGTGCAGGTACGCGCTGCTGAAAGCCGCGCGCGGCAGACACGCCAAACCAAGGAAGGGGACGCAAGACGAATGACCGACCCGTACAGCGTATTGGGCATCCAGCCCGGGGCGGACGAGGAGACCATCAAGAAGGCCTACCGGCAGAAATGCAAGCAGTACCACCCCGACCTGCACCCCAACGACCCCACCTGTGAGGACAAGTTCAAGGAAGTGCAGGCCGCCTACAGCGAGGTCATGCGCCAGCGCGCGGGCGGCGGCCGCCCGGGCTACGGCGCGCAGGGCGGGGCTTCGTCCGGCGCGGGCGGGTATGGCGGCTACAGCAGCCAGGGCCGCGGCTACCAGGACCCGTTCGGGTTTGGTTTCGGGTTTGACCCGTTCGGCTTCGGCGGCTTTGAGACGCGCAGCAACGCAGGCCCCGAAAGCCCCGAGATGCAGGCCGCCAACAACTATATCCGCAACGGCTATTACCACGAAGCGATGAATGTGCTTGGCGGCATCCCCACCGCGCAGCGCACGGCGCGCTGGCACTATTACGCGGCGCTGGCCAATTCCGGTTTGGGCAACAACATCCGCGCCCAGGCCGAGGCACGCACCGCGGTGGAGATGGAGCCGAACAACTTTGAGTACCAGCGCCTGCTGGACCGGCTGCAGAATTCCAGCCGCACCTATACCAGTTACCAGCAGGCGTACACCCAGCCGGGTTCGCGCATGCAGCAGGGCAACTTCTGCCTGCAGGCGTGGATGTACCTGATGCTGTGCAACCTGTGCAGCATCTGCTGCTGCGGGCGCGGCGGGTTCTTTATCTGCTGAAGCCTGCGCCGCAAATAGAACAGCGGGCCGCCTTTTTCGGGCGGCCCGCTTATTTCTCTGCGGTTTACAGTTTTACTTCGTTCGGTTCGGGTTCGCCGTTTGCAAAGTGGGCGACGGCCTCAAAGACGCTTTGGACCATGCTGGCGACGTTGACATCGGTGTAGAAAGCGGTGTGCGGGCTGACGATCACGTTGGGGTAGCTGCGCAGCAGCGCCAGTTCGCGGTTGGGCAGCGGCTCGCCGCAGCGGTTGTAGTAGCAGATGCCCGCCTCATCCTCCACCACGTCGACCGCGGCGCCGCCGACCTTGCCGGATTCCAGCCCTGCGACGAGGGCGTCCGGCTCGATGAGGGTCCCGCGGGCGGTGTTGACGAGGATAACGCCATCCTTCATTTTTGCGATGGCCGCCGCGTCGATGAGGTGGCAGTTGTCCGGCGTGGCGTTGAGATGCAGTGTGATGACGTCGCTTTCGGCGTACAGCGTATCCAGGCTGACGTATTCGGCCGGGACGCCCGCTTCCGGCTGCGGGTAGAGGTCGTAGGCGAGCAGGCGGCAGCCGAACCCGGCCAGATGGCGCAGCACGGTGCGGCCGATCTTGCCCGCGCCGACGACGCCGACCGTGCAGTTGGAAAGGTCGCGCCCCATTTTGCCCTGCAGCGAATAGTCCTGCGCGGCGGCGCGCAGCATGATCTGGTTCATTTTGCGCGTGGCCATCAGCATGAGCATGATGGTATAGTTGGCGACGCCTTCGGGCGGGTAATGGCTGTGTGACACGCGCAGGCCCAGCCGCTTGGCTGCGTCGAGCGGGATGTGGTCGTAGCCGATGCTGCGGCAGGGCAGGTATTTGACCCCCATTTGGGCGAAGGCTTCGAGGTATTCCGGCGTCATCGCGCAGGGGTTGGTGCTGACGGCGTCGCACCCCTGCGCCAGGCGCAGGTTGCCCGGGTTGGGGGCGTCGACGGTCCAGGCGTAGTCGATGCCGGTCTTCCGGCGCAGCTGCTCGCAGTAGTCAAGCTCGTCATACGGGCGCAGCGTGTAGAAAAAGATCTTCACGGCGTTTCCCCTTTCTCAAAAATGATAGTCGAACACATCGGCCAGCCAGTCGATGGCCAGCGGCATCCAGGCGCGGTTGCGGGCGCTGGGGCTGCCGACCTCGTTGGTGCAGGTGCTGCCGCCGTGAGCCCCGTGCGTGAACAGGTGCATCTCAAACGGCACGCCGGCGCGGCGCAGCGCACCGGCCAGCAGCAGGCTGTTTTCCACCGGCACCAGCTCGTCGTCCACCGTGTGCCAGACAAAGAACGGCGGCGTGCCGGGGCCGTCCGTGACCTGGTTTTCCAGGCTGAAGCGGTCGTGCAGCGCGGCGTCGTCCCCGGCCAGTGTGTCGATCGACCATGCGTGTGCGAACGGGCCGCCCGTGATGACCGGGTAGCAGAGGATCACGGCGTTGGGGCGGGCGGCGTCCACCGTCTCGGTCCCCTGCAGGCCCAGTTCGTCCTTCACGTCGGCGGCGATCAGCGCGGTGCTGGCCGCCAGATGCCCGCCCGCCGAAAAGCCGCAGATGGCCACGCGGGCCGGGTCGAGCCACAGTTCGGCCGCATAGCGGCGCAGGTAGAGCAGCGCGCGGGCGGCGTTGGCCAGCGGCTTGTAGCGCAGCGGCGCGCCGGCGCCGTCGGGCGCCACGGTGTAGGTCAGTGTGAACACATGGTACCCGGCCGCCAGGAACGGCGCGGCCACCGGCTCGGCCTCGCGGCTGCAGACGATCGAATAGCCGCCGCCGGGCACCACGAGCACGGCCGGGCGGGTCTGGTAGGCGGGCATCTCGGGGGTGGGTTCGCGCAGGACGCCCTGCAGCTGCGCGCCGCCGGGCAGGGTGACATGGATGGTTTTCATGGCTCTCTCCTTTTCAGATTCAGACGCTTTTTTCAGGCGGCAGAGGCGGGTTTTCGGCGATGTATTCCTCCATGATCTCGGCGGCGAGGCGCACGAGCTGCGGGCAGGGCCGCTTTTTGTAATATTCGGCCGTGCGCGCGCTGGCCACGGGGCTGCCTTCCGCCTGCTTGAGGCCGAGCAGCTCGCGGCAGACGATGCTGCCGCCGCCGTTGCGGGCTTTGTAGCGCGCGGCCAGCTCCTGCACGCGGGCGTAGGTGGCGGTTTTGCCCGCCGGGTCGGTGTTGCCGTAGAGCGCGCCGAGCACGAGCACAACGCCGCCGAACGCACCGCAGACTTCCCGCAGGCGGCCCACCCCGGCCCCGAAACCGGAAGCCAGGCGCAGCACCTGTTCTTCGCTCATGCCGAGCTCCGGGGCAAAGGCCACCGCCACCGACTGCGCGCAGTTGAACCCCTGCATAAAGGCCGCATAGGCCCTGTCGCCATGGATGGACATGGGGCAATCCTCCTTTTGGGCTGTTGCATTTTTCTTTAGCATACCGCAAACAGCGGCGTTTGAAAAGGGGCGCGGCCCGCTTTTTGCCGCCGCTTTTTGAATTTTTTGTAAAAAGGCCGCCATCCCCTTGCACTTTGGGGCGGATGGTGCTAAACTAACTTTAGCACTTTAAGCATGAGAGTGCTAAAATATAGAATTTCAGATGAAAACGAGGTCATGACCCTATGGCAATGCGTCAATTCAAGGCCGAGAGCAAAAAGCTGCTGGACCTGATGATCAACTCTATTTATACGAACAAGGAGATCTTTCTGCGCGAGCTGATCTCCAACGCTTCGGACGCCTGCGACAAGCTGTATTTCAAATCTCTGACCGACACTTCGATCGGCGTCAGCAAAGAGGACCTGCACATCCACATCGCCGCGGACAAGGACACCCGCACGCTGACCGTTTCGGACAACGGCATCGGCATGACCAAAGAGGAGCTGGAGAAAAACCTGGGCACCATCGCCAAGTCCGGCAGCCTCGACTTCAAGCAGGAGAACCAGAGCGACAACATCGACATCATCGGCCAGTTCGGCGTTGGTTTCTACTCGGCGTTCATGGTCGCGGCCAAGGTGACGGTCATCTCCCGCGCGCTGGGCAGCGGCGAAGCCTGGCAGTGGGAGTCCAAGGGCGTTGAGGGCTACACCCTGACCCCGGCTGAAAAAGAGGATGTCGGCACCGAGGTCATCATGGTGCTGAAGGAAGACGCCGACAACGAGGATTACAGCCAGTATCTGGAAGAGTACACGCTGGCCGGGCTCGTGAAGAAATACAGCGACTATGTGCGCTATCCCATCACGATGTACCGCGAAAAGAGCCGCCAGAAGCCGAAGCCCGAGGACGCAGGCGACGATTACAAGCCCGAATACGAGACCTACACCGAGCTGGAGACGCTCAACAGCATGGTGCCGATCTGGAAGCGGGACAAAAAGGACGTCAAGGAAGAGGACTACAACGAGTTCTATAAGAACCGCTTTACCGATTTCACCGACCCGCTGCGCGTCATCACCTCCCGCACCGAGGGCACCGCGACCTATACAGCGCTTTTGTTCGTGCCCGGGCGCACGCCGTATGACTACTACACCAAGGAATACGAGAAGGGCCTGGCGCTGTACGCCTCCGGCGTGCTCATCATGGAAAAATGCGCCGACCTGCTGCCCGACTATTTCAGCTTTATCAAGGGCGTTGTGGACAGCGAAGACCTGAGTTTGAACATCAGCCGCGAAACGCTGCAGAAGGACAGCCAGCTGCGCCTGATCCGCAACAGCCTGGAAAAGAAGATCAAGAACGAGCTGCACGCGATGCTCGTCAACGACCGTGAGAAGTACGAGACGTTCTGGAAGGCGTTCGGCCGCCAGATCAAGTTCGGCATCTACGGCGACTACGGCATGCACAAGGACCTGCTGGCCGACCTGCTGATGTTCTGGTCCGCCAAAGAGCAGAAGTATATCACGCTGGACGAATACATCGAAAAGATGCCCGAGGACCAGAAGTGCATCTACTATGCCGCGGGCGACGAAGCCGCGCGCCTGGGCAAACTGCCCAACGCCCAGCTGGTGCTGAGCAAGGGGTACGACCTGCTGCTGTGCACCGAGGACGTGGATGAGTTCTGCCTGCAGATCATGCGCGACTATAAGGAGAAGGAGTTCAAGAACGTGAACTCCGGCGATTTGGGCCTTGCCACCGAGGAGGAAAAGAAAGCCGCCGAGGAAGCCGCCGAGGAGAACAAGGACCTGTTCGAGGCGATCAAGGCCGCGCTTTCCGGCAAGATCAAGGAAGTCAAGGCCAACCCGACGCTGCAGGACCACCCGGTCAGCCTTTCGAGCGAAGGCGGGCTTTCGATGGAGATGGAAAAGGTGCTGCGCAAAATGCCCGGCAACGAGGCCGGCATGGAGAGCACCAAGGTGCTGGAGCTCAACCCCAACCACCCGGTGTTTGCCGCGCTGCAGCAGGCCCAGAAGGACGGCGACGTCGACAAGGTGAACAAGTACAGTGAGCTGCTGTATGACCAGGCGCTGCTAATCGAGGGGCTGCCGCTGGAAGACCCCGTGGCCTATGCGCAGCTGGTGTGCGAACTGATGAAATAAGCGGCCGTTTCAACAAAGCAAGCAGGACCGTTCCCTGCCCGTTTCAGCGGGTGGGGAGCGGTCCTGTTTTTGTGGGGGCATTTGTGAAACATTAGTCAAGCACCGGCGAAGAATAAAGTTTTGCCAAAAGTGAAACTGGGGTTTGCATTTTGCCGCATTTTTTGTTAAAATAGGTACAAAACTTCGATGCTCTGCGGTTTTGTGCGGGCCGCCGGGCGGGCGCAGTTTCAAGATTTTAAAAATAAGCCACTGGTCTTCTATCTTTATCCGGGCGAAAGGGGTGGGATTTTCCGTCTTGAAACCCTATAGCTTTTGTATTTTTTCCACTGCGAAACCAGCCGGGCGCACCCCCGTTTGCGCCCCCGCCCCGCAGGGATGAAAGACCTGCTAATAAAAGTCAAGTAGAAATTTCAGATTTTTAGGGAGGCGA